>Ga0209380_10000370_pt1 | contig 31717 bp, 28 predicted proteins | sample HubBroMetageWFT6_FD_188347 | JGI IMG/M metagenome (GOLD analysis project Ga0209380, IMG submission 188347) | Warmed and freeze-thawed soil microbial communities from the Hubbard Brook experimental Forest, New Hampshire - Hubbard Brook CCASE Soil... | ecosystem: Environmental > Terrestrial >... | reverse complement strand
GCCCGCGTTTGGAATGAGATTCTGAGTGCGGGCAAGGAGTTTGGCCTTGTCCCGTGCGGCTTGGGCGCGCGCAACACCCTGCGCCTCGAAGGCAAGCTGCCGCTCTATGGGCATGAGATTTCGGATACCATCAATGTCTGGGAAGCCGGGCTCGACCGCTTTTGCAAAATGGAGAAGCCGGAATTCGTTGGTCGCGCCGCCCTTGAAAAAGCAAAAGACGAAGTCAAGCGGTCTCTGGTCGGCTTGGAAATGGTTGAACGCGGCATCGCCCGCGACGGATTTAGAGTTCTGAACGGCGATGGAGGCGAGATCGGATATGTGACCAGCGGGTCGCCTTCGCCATTTCTGAAGAAAAACATTGCGCTGGCCTACGTGCCGCTGGAGTTCGCGCCGGTCGGAACGGCAGTAAAGGTCGAGATACGGAGCCAGAGCGTAGCAGCAGTGGTGGTGCCGACGCCGTTTTATAAGCGTCCGAGAAAAACGGCATAGTCACTCTCGGACCAGCCCAGGGATTTGCTAGCCGCTAGGAGCAAGAAGCATCATGGCCTATCCAACAGATCGCAAGTATACGAAAGAGCACGAGTGGATTCAGACGAGTGGAGCTACGGCCACGGTCGGCATCACCGACTACGCGCAGGAGTCGTTGGGCGATATTGTGTTCGTCGAACTGCCCAAGCCAGGCACGGAATTGACGGCCGGCAAAACTTTCGGCACGGTGGAATCGGTGAAGGCCGTTTCAGATTTATACGCCCCGGCCTCTGGCACTGTGCAGGAGGCCAACGCAGATCTGGCCACGTCTCCGGAGAAAGTGAACAAAGATCCCCACGGCTCCTGGATGCTGAAAATCGCGCTGAAGAACGCAGGTGAGCTGGATGGTCTGCTCTCGGCTGCGGATTACGAAAAGTTCGTGGCCGAAGAGAGTGGGCACTAACAGAATTGAAGATAGAGGCGATTTCCGCGCGAATTCTGCTAACGGTTCGAGCTGCGGGCGCTGTCGCAATCGAACCAGCCTCGGGTGACATCTAATCAACTTCCTAATGCGCTATCTACCAAAATCTCCCGCCGACCGCGAGGCTATGCTGAAGGCGATAGGCTTACGTTCGGTCGACGACCTGTTCGCACCGATTCCACCGGAATACCGGCTGACCCGCGACCTGAAGGTTCCGCGGCAGATGGCAGAGTCGGAAATTGTCGACTATTTCCGCCAGCGCTCGCGCGAGAATGGCGAAGGCTACACCAGTTTTCTGGGTGCTGGCGCTTACTTTCATTACCGGCCAGTCATTATTGATTCTCTGATCTCCCGCGGCGAATTTCTCACGGCGTACACGCCCTATCAGGCGGAGATTTCGCAGGGCACGTTGCAATCTATCTTTGAATTTCAAACCATGATTTGCGAGCTTACCGGCATGGAAGTGGCCAACGCTTCCATGTATGACGGCTCAACCGCAGCGGCAGAAGCTGTGATGATGGCGGTACGCCTCACGGGCCGCCGGTCGGTGGTGGTGGCTCGCAGCTTGCACCCCGAGTACCGCGAGGTGCTGGCCACCTATGCGACGCATCAGGGAATGCCGCTCTCGGTCGCGGGTTTCGGTGAAGATGGGCGGGTGAACCTGCCGGAACTGGAGAAGTCGATCACGCCGGAAACAGCGTGCGTATTAATTCAATCGCCAAATTTCTTTGGCACGATTGAAGATGTTAAGGCCATCGCCGAGGTCGCGCACAGGCACGGCGCGATGTTGGTGGTTTCGATTGCCGAGGCCGTATCGCTGGGAATCGTGGAACCGCCACGCGAAGCGGATGTGATTGCCATGGAAGCGCAATCGTTCGGCGTGCCGCTGGGATTCGGCGGGCCCTACTGCGGCGTAATCGCCACGCGCGAGAAATACGTTCGGCAGATGCCGGGCCGCTTGGTGGGCCAGACGGTCGACAAGCAGGGTAAGCGCGGATTCGTGCTCACTCTGGCTACTCGTGAGCAGCATATCCGCCGCGAAAAGGCTACGTCCAATATCTGCACCAACCAGGCGCTGGTCGCGCTGATGGTCAATATCTTCATGACGGTCTACGGCAAGGTTGGCTTGAGGGAGTTGGCCAAACAGAATCTGGCAAAGACGGCCTATGCTGCTGGTCAGTTTGCGAAGCATGGCAAGGTGCTGTTTGGCGGCGCCCCGCGATTCAATGAGTTTGTGGTGGAGACCGGCGAAGATCCGCATGCCATCAATAGTCGATTGCTGGGACACAAGCTAGTCGGTGGGCTGCCGCTGAAGAAGTTCTATCCCGAGTTGGGGAACGCCGCATTGTGGTGTTGCACGGAGTTAACCTCGCGAAGCTCGATTGATACCGCGGTGGGCGTGGTCGCCGCCGAGAGTGAGCGCGTCGTCCGAACGATGAAAGAATCCAAGCCCGAACAGGAATTCGTCCGGTGAGGCTTGAACCAATAACAAGAAGCCGATGGAATACAGATGCGCGGATTGTGGTGGAAGCGGAAAATGCAGAGAATGCTTTGGAACCGGTACGAACACCCACCTCAATGAGGACGAACCGAAGTGCCAGCATTGCTCAGGAACAGCCGTCTGCCCCACCTGTAATGGCGACGGATCGTCATTGAGTCCTGACCGAAGCATCTTCCGACGTTGGACTTGGTGGAAGATGAGATGATGCCGAGGATTCGTTTGTCTTGAGGAGTGCACATTTTCGCACGGCCTCAGGTGGTCACCGATCCAGGATTCGACAAGTTATGAAACACACGACTCGCAAGGCAACACGCCACGTCAATCAGAACGAGGGCCTCATCTTCGAGAAGTCTTCCCCCGGCAAAGCCGCATGGAAGCTGCCACCGCTCGATGTTCCGGAGGTAGACACTTCGAAGCTTCTCGGTTCATCGGAAAGAAAAGATCTCGGGAGCATGCCCGAGGTCAGCGAGATTGAAATTATCCGCCACTTCACGCGGCTCTCCACATGGAACTACGCGATCGATCTCGGAATGTACCCGCTGGGCTCATGCACGATGAAATACAACCCCCGGGTGAATGAAGCCGTGGCGCGGGTCGAGGGAATTGCGAACGGGCACCCCTACCAGCCAGAAAAGATTTCGCAGGGCGCGCTGCAAATTCTGAAGACGCTCAGCGAGTGCCTGATCGAGATCACTGGCATGGATGCGATTACCCTGCAGCCAGCGGCCGGCGCGCATGGTGAGATGACCGGACTGCTCATGGTGCGTGCGTACCACCACGCTCAAGGTCGCCCGCGAAAGAAGATCCTGATTCCAGATTCTGCCCACGGAACCAATCCCGCGACGGCCGCGATGGTCGATTACGCCGTGGAGAATTTGAAGTCAGACTCGCGGGGTATGGTCGATATCGCCGCGCTGGCCGCGCAGATGAATGAAGACGTCGCGGCGTTGATGCTCACGAATCCCAACACCCTGGGAGTCTTCGAGCAGGAAATCCACAAGATTGCCGACATTCTGCACGCCAAGGGCGGCTTGCTTTACATGGACGGCGCGAACATGAACGCGCTGGTGGGCAAGGTGCGGCCGGGCGATTTTGGCGTCGACGTGATGCACCTGAACCTGCACAAGACCTTCTCCACGCCGCACGGCGGTGGTGGGCCGGGATCGGGCCCGGTGGCGATCAAGAAGATACTCGAGCCGTTCCTGCCTGCGCCGGTTGTAATTACCAAGCCCGACGGAACTCTTGGTTTTGAATATAACCGACCCCAGTCGGTGGGGCGAGTGCGCGCGTTCTACGGAAACTTTGGAATGTTCGTCCGTGCGCTGGCTTACATCCAGGCGAATGGGCCCGACGGTTTGCGGCAAACCACAGAAGATGCGGTCTTGAACGCCAACTACATTCGCAAGGGACTTGAGGGGACTTACGACCTGCCCTATTCCACGCCCACGATGCATGAAGTCGTATTCAGCGACAAATTGCAGGTAAGAAAGGGCGTACGCACTATGGACATCGCCAAGCGGCTGATCGATTACGGCTTCCATCCCTACACGACCGCCTTCCCGCTGATTGTGCCGGGTGCGCTGATGATCGAGCCCACTGAGAGTGAGTCCAAGGAAGAAATGGATTTGTTCGTGGAGGCGATGAAGTCAATTGCGGAGGAAGTGGAGGAAGATCCTCAGACGGTGCTCGATGCACCGCACTCCACGCGGGTTTCGCGTCTCGATGAAACGGCAGCGGCCAGGAAACCGGTATTGCGCTGGAAGCCGGCTGTGTAACTGTTGATTTCTGATTGTCGACTGACGATCGGTCCGCCTTCGCCTTTAATCAACAATCAGAAATCAACTCTCCGCATAGCTCCTCGCCGCGCTACTTCGCTGAAATGTCCACCGACGCGCGAGTCGTCTCCCAATCAATATGCATCGTACAGCCGCTGCCAGTCTTGTCGTATGTGATGGTGAAATTCTCCACTGGCGATGGAAGCTGGGAAACGTTCATGTCCACCCGGGCCAGTTCTTCCTTTTCGTACTTATAAGGGATGCCCCATTCGCCGGTCTTCTTGTTGATGATCAGAGTCCATTTGCCGGCCGTGGGCACGGTGAAGAGGGTGTAGCTGCCCGAGGGCACGGTCGTGCCGCCGACGACCACGTCGGCGCTGGGCACGAAAGTCGTCGCTTCGTTTGCGCCAGTGCGCCAGACTTCACCGAAAGGCACCAGGTCGCCGTAGATCTTGCGGCCTTTCATGCGCGGACTGGAATACTTGGTCTCGATAGTCTTGCCGCCGCCGAGATCACAGGTGGCTGAGGCGGCGGGGCTGGGTCTGCCTCCTCCCATCTGCGCGAAGGCAGCAGTGGCGAACAGGATAAGAACGGTGGGAAGGGCGATTCGTTTTGGCATGGTCTCTCCTTTGAGCAATTCACGACTGTCGTGGAATGTTAGACGCGCCAGAAAGAAAAAGGTCTAGCGGGCTCACAATTATGATCCATCTGCGACGGCATTTACAATCAGCAGATGACGGTATTCGATGAAAAGCAGGAAGAACTGGAACACTACGAGACCATGATGGGCGTGCCCCGCGGACGGCTGGCCGTGACCATGGACACAATCACCGATGCCATGGCGCTGGTCGGCCAGCACGGCGTCTATTGCCAGAGCCAGCGCTGGCCGGGCAAGCCGGTAATGGATATCCAGATCATCATGAAGAGCTTGACCGACGCAAAAGAGTTGATCCAGAGCGTGATGAAAGAGCTGGAAGCGAAGAGGTAGGAATTAAGGAGTTGGAGAGTCAAGAACGTAGAGTTGAAAGCACCCAACGAGCGGCTTTGCTCAAGGCTTCACTATCGCCATGACGACTCCATGCGAAGCGACCGGCGCGGAAAACTTTCCCGTGAAGCTGCCCAGGTCCTTGTGCTGCCACAAGTCGCGCACGGAGGCGCTGAGGTGATTGGGATATCCCAGATCTTCCCAGCTCACTGAGATTTCCTGTTTCGCACTTCCCCGATTTAACAGCACGACGGCGCGGCTGCCATCTTTCAGTTGCTTCGCCCAGACCTCTGAATCGCCATTCTTCCAGACGCGCTCGCCCTCGCGACCAAGCGCATCCTGATCCACCGCGACGACTTCTTTGTTCGTAAGGATGTCGTGAATCTCTGGCCGCATGTCGCGCAGATCGTTGCCCGCGATCAAGGGCGCAGCCAGCATCGCCCACAGGCTGAAGTGGGCGCGGTATTCGGTATCTGTCAGACCGCCGTTTCCCACCTCAAGCATGTCAGGATCATTCCAATGACCAGGCCCCGCGTAAGAAGCTAATCCGACCTGCTCGTCGAGGATGGCCAGCACGCCGTGGGAGCAGCAGCTGCCGTCCGGCCACTTCTCCACTCCACCCCATCTGTCCTGGATGTCGCCAGTGGTACGCCACAAGTTCCCGCCAACTTCCTTGCCCCATAACCAGGGTTTTGCGGTGCCCCACTCGCAAATACTAAGCACGATGGGTCGACCGGCGGCGTCGAGCGCCGCGCGAATATTGGCATAAGATGCCTTCGCGTCCTGGGTTCTAGTGTTGCACCAGTCATACTTCAAATAATCGACACCCCAGCCCGCGTACTGGATCGCATCCTGGTATTCGTGGCCCAGCCCGCCGGGACGGCCGGCACAGGTTTTCGAGCCCGCGTCCGAGTAAACTCCAAACTTCAGGCCGAGGGAGTGAATGTAATCGCCCACCGCCTTCATGCCATGCGGAAAGCGCTGCGGATCGGGGACGATGTTGCCCTGTGCATCTCGTCTGACCTGCCAGCAGTCATCGATGTTCACGTATTCGTATCCGGCGTCTTTCATGCCGGATTTCACGACCGCATCGGCCATGCTCCGGATCATATCTTCGCTGACGTTGCAACCAAACTTGTTCCAGGAGTTCCATCCCATGGGCGGAGTGAGGGCAAGATCGGCGGACGAAGTCATGCTTTCTTGCGAACTCAGATCGGTGACCAACAACAAAACGCCAAGCCCGATGGCAAGAACGACGAGGTTCTTTTTCATGCAGACTTTCTATCAGAACCGGCTTCAGATTGGTACCAGGAAAATGAAGCTGAAACCGAGCGCTGCACCGAATCCGATTTACAATGCCGAGTTGCCGATCTCGTCGGGCAGGAGTTGCAACCATCGGAGGACCTTCATGCGTAAGTGGGTTGTCTCACCCTTAGCCAGCCTGTACATTTCCATGCGCTGGCTCGTCATGCTGACCTGCAGTCTTGCTCTTGTCTTTGCAGCAACTCCCAGCGGCGCGGCACAGACTGCTTCGGCTCCGTTGGGAATCTTCGAAGCGCACGGAGATGTGGGTACCGTACTGCATCCGGGTTCCGTCGATTACGACGGAGCGAAGGGAACATACACCATTGCCGGCAGCGGCGAAAACATGTGGTCGACAACCGACGCATTCCAGTTTGTATGGAAGAAAATCTCTGGGGACGTAACGCTCACCGCGGATATTTCATTCGCCACCGGCACCGGTAATGAGCATAAGAAAGCTGTCTTGATTCTGCGCCAGAGTCTCGATGCCGATTCGATCTATGCCGATATAGCGCTGCATGCCAGCGGTCTGACGTCTCTGCAATTCCGCGATGAGAAAGGCGCGCTAACCCGCGAGATCGAATCGAATTTGTCGGCACCGAAGCGCCTGCGCATCGTCAGGCGCGGAGATTACGTTTACATGGCCCTGGCCGCAGATGGCGGAGAACCCAAAGTGGCGGGCGGCTGGCTGCGTATTCCACTGCAGGGAACGTTCTATGTCGGCCTCGGCGTCTGTTCGCATGACAAAGATGTGGTGGAAAAGGCTGTGTTTTCGAACGTCGAGCTGGGAACGCCATCGGCGCCGGCGGGTCAACCGACCCTCTACAGCACCTTGGAGACGGTTACGATCGATTCGGCCGACCGCCGTGTGGCTTATCTCGCGCAAGGGCACTTCGAAGCTCCGAACTGGACGCGCGACGGAATTGCTTTCTTCTTCAATCAAGACGGCCACATCGAGCGCCTGCCGGTGAGCGGTGGCAATCCGGAAAAAATCGACACTGGCTTCGCCACTCGTTGCAACAACGACCATGGTATTTCGCCCGACGGCACCGACCTCGCGATCAGCGACAACTCGCAGGAAGAAAACAACTCGCTGGTGTATATCGTCCCTATCGGCGGCGGAACGCCCCGGCGCATTACGCAGAAGTCGCCCTCCTACTGGCACGGCTGGTCGCCCGACGGAAAGACCCTGGCCTTTGTTGGGCAGCGTAACGGCGACTTCGATATCTACACCATCCCAGCCGCCGGAGGCGTCGCTGCTCAAGAGACGCGGCTTACCACCGCCAAGGGCCTGGATGACGGCCCGGAATACTCGCCCGACGGAAAGTACATTTACTTCAATTCCGAGCGCACCGGCCACATGCAGATCTGGCGCATGAAACCGGATGGCAGCGCGCAGGAGCAGGTGTTCTCAGACGATCTAAACAACTGGTTCCCTCACATTTCGCCAGACGGCCATTGGATGGTCTTTCTCACCTATGAAGCCGATGTGACTGGCCATCCGGGAAACAAAGATGTGATGCTGCGGCTGATGCCGTTGGGTGACGAGAACGCTAAAAAGATTACGGTGCTGGCAAAACTATTCGGCGGGCAGGGAACTATGAACGTTCCCTCGTGGTCGCCCGACAGCAAGCGAGTTGCGTTTGTCAGCTACATGTTGGTGCCGGAAGAAAAGCTCAGCAAGTAGCGGCTTTACTCCGGCGCCCGGAAGGGCGAAGCGGGAAGGCCTTCGCGATTGACAAGATTGCAGTTTGGATTGGAGGCCCATCCGTAGCGAACCGAAACCGGCGTCGGCACCGCGGAGTTGGAGACGATAACCGATGTGCCTGCGATCCTGGCTTCTGCGGCAAGGTATTTTCCATCCGCGCCCGCAATTTCAAAGCCTGTGAGTGGCACGCCCTCTGCGCCCTTCGCCGACAATCCGCTGGCATGGTCGAACCAGACTCGCAGGGCGTGATCCTCCTGCGTCAGCTGTCGATAAAGAGGGCCGGACCATTCAATTTTCTCGCCGTAAGCAATCGCTCGCGCCGCCAGCGCCAGCCGAAGGCCGACATCCAGTTTGTCTTTGGGATGAACGTCGTCCGGGTCGCCGATGTCGATGGTTACAGCCATGCCGGTGTTCTTGAGCGCGAGTGCCTTGAACTGCGCATCGCGAACCTCCGGCCAAAGATCTTCGGCGGCGACGTTCCAGTTGGCGATCTGAACGAAGAGGAAAGGAAAATCGCCTTCGCCCCACGCACTGCGCCAGTCGCGAATCATGGTCTGGAAAAGGCGGGCATAAAGCGGAGCGCGATCCGGCCCCGAGTTGGCTTCTCCCTGGTACCAGATAACGCCGCGAATGGCGAACGGAGTAAGAGGGGCGATCATGCCGTTGTAGAGCGCCGCCGGCGCCCACGCCGCGAAGTCAGGACGCCACGGCCGGGAGGGAACTGGTTTGCCTTCTGCCTTGGCTTGTTCGACGGCGTGCTGAAAATCGCGTTCTTCCTGTTGGTGCAGCAGGATGCCATATTCCCGTTTATCGGTGATCTGTGAGCGTGCGGCAAAGACCGGCATCAACGATGCGTCTGCCGATAGGGCATGCAGGCTAGTCCACGATTCCGCTGGCGTTCCACCCCAAAAGCTCTCGACCAGGCCGATAGGAATGTTCATTCTCCGATGGAGATCGCGAGCAAAGTAATACGCTACCGCGGAAGAATCTGCCGCGCTCTCTGGAGTACACGCCGACCACGTTTTTGCCTCCACATCCGACCGCCGAAAATCGGATGGCCTGTGCTCCACGCGGAATATGCGAATCCTGGGATATTGCGCCGCTGCGATTTCGGAGCTTGCGTTGATGAGACCGGTCATGGGGAATTCCATATTCGATTGCCCGGAAGCAACCCACACGTCGCCGACAAGAACATCATCGAGCACGATTGTGTTCGTCGCCTTGATGCTCAACTGAAACGGGCCGCCAGCTTCGCCGGGAGATAGATAAATGCTCCAGCGGCCAAGATCGTCGGCAGTTCCGGATTTTGTTTCGCCACGGAATGTAACGGTCACCGGCTCCAGCGGCGCAGCCATACCCCAGACGTGAACCGGCAGGCCACGCTGGATCACCATGTGATCGGCAAGCAAGGCCGGCAGTGAGACTTCGGCATTGGCGCTGATGGTGAGCGAAAGTGCCAGCGCGACCAGCAAGACCGGAACCTGCCGCGAAATCAACCGGAGAGCCCGGAGCTTGCATTCGATCATGCGCGCGTTCTCCTCGAGAGCGGATGTGCCATGGAAGACGGACAATTCTATCGCGCCAGCGTCTGGTCGAAGAACCTCGCCATCAGTTCCAGCGCCTCTTTGGTTTCCGGCAACTGGAAGTGATACCAGAAAGCGTGCGGCAGCGCCTCGAACACGACCAGTCGTGCGTCGTTGCCAGAGCGAAGCAGAGCGCGGTGAAAAATGGCGGTGTCGCTCAGCAGCAGGTCGCGCGTGCTCGTGACCAGCAGCGTGGCTGGCATGCCATGCAGATCGGCGAACAAGGGTGACAGCACTGGATCCTTACGATCCGTCTTGCCGACATATTGATCGTCCGGGAGGTGCTTCGGATCGGTCGGCTGCAACGCTCCTGGGAATCCATCGAGAGTAAATAACTGCCGGGAGTCGCCCGGACGGCTGAAGTCGGCGAGTCCGGAAAAAAGCCCAAGCGCTGCCGGAAGAGGCAATCTCAACTGCTTCAACCGGACTGTGACCTCGGCGGCCAGAATTGCTCCGGCGGAAGTGCCAAAGATTCCGACAGTCTGCGGCTTATAACTCTTCAAAAGCTCTTTGTAAACGGCGACTACGTCATCGACTGCGGCAGGGAAAGGATTCTCTGGAGCCAGACGGTAGTAGACGGACACGACCTTGATCTTTGCCAGATTCGCGATTGGAATTCCCTCGATGAGCGAGCCGGAGTCCGAGTTAAACCCTCCTCCATGCAGATTGATGAGCACGCGATTGCGGCTATCTGAGCCTCCGATCGGCGTAATGATGTCGGTGCGCACACCGGCGATGCTGGTTTCCTCGACATTGACGGGATAAATCCTGCGAGCTTCAGCGGAATCCTGTGCTCGCCAGGCATCAGTATGTGCCCGCCGCTCGGCCAGAGTTTCCGGCCCGGATTTCTCTTGCGTCAGAGATGACAGCCATTGTTGCGCCTCAGGACTGATCGTGGAAGGCATAGGAACCACTCGCGTGATGTGCGTGGTTCCATCTGGGTCGAATGTTGCGGAGTCTTGTGAGGGCGGATTCGGCTGTGCTACTAACGCCCGGGCAAGCACGAGTGCAGCCAGGGCGTACAACACTCTGGTTTTCATCGGAACAGTTGTACCAGAGTGACGGATCAGGGAAAAGATCAACGGCGGAAGATCACAAAACTGAGGGAGACTTAACTCAGCGTGTATTTCCCCCGCTCGATTATTCTCTGCGCGATCTGCTGCCGGAGTTCGATGGTATTGAACGGCTCATGCTTAGCCAATCGGCGCAGGATAGCCATCTGGGTGCGGAGCATATCTCCCTCCGCGACAGCAGCGATCACTTTTCGGGCCGCGGATTCAACTTTCTCCATCGCCTGCGAAAGGTAGACGCGCGTCATGGCAATGGGAAGCGCGGCGGCTGCTTCCCCTTTCCTCTCAGCGATTTTCTGCGCCCGCAGCACAGCCGATTCCATGGCGTAGGTTTCAATGGTCATGTCGGCGATTGCGCCCATGATCTCCTGCTGGTCCTGGATCGCCTGCATGTATTTCTGCGTCGCCGATCCGGCGGCGAACAACCCGAGCTTCTTGGCTTGCCCGACCATTTTGCGCTCTTCGGCGAGCGGACCTTCAAGGTCCTCGCTCATTGAAGGACCGGAGAGAACCTCGTCCATCAGCTTCTTAATCGCAGGCATCAGCGGCAACTGGCCACTCATGGCACGCTTCAGCAGGAATCCCGTAATAATTAGCCGGTTGATCTCGTTTGTTCCCTCGAAGATGCGATTAATGCGGGCATCGCGGTAAGCGCGCTCGGCCGGATACTCCTCAACAAATCCGTAGCCCCCGTAGATCTGCAGAGTTTCATCGACCACGTAGCCGACCATCTCTGAAGCCCAGACCTTGATGATGGAACATTCGACCGCGTATTCCTCGATGGCCTTGCGAGTCTCCCGCGCGGCCTCCGCGCCCGATTTGTCGACTTCGCTAAGCGCGGCATCCATCATGCCAACGGTTCGGTAAACCAGCGATTCTCCAACAAATAGCAGCGTCGCCATGTTGGCGATTTTCTCGCGCACCAGGCCGAAGTCAGCGATGACCTTGTTGAAAGCCTTGCGCTGTTTGGCATATGAAATTGCGTGTTCGAGCGACACCCGCCCTCCGCCCACGCACATCGCGCCGAGTTTGAATCGCCCGATGTTCAGAATGTTGAAGGCGATAATGTGGCCCTTGCCGATTTCCCCCAGCAGATTTTCCACCGGCACCTTGCAATCGTTGAGAATCACCGGGCAAGTCGACGAGCCGCGAATGCCCAGCTTGTGCTCTTCTCCGCCGATCGATAAACCAGGGAAGGTTCTTTCCACCAGGAATGCGGTGAACTTTTCCCCGTCGATTTTGGCAAAAACGGTGAACAAGTCGGCGAAGCCGGCATTCGTAATCCACATCTTCTCGCCGTTGAGGATGTAATGTTGGCCATCGTGGGAGAGTTGCGCACGGGCGCGGCAATTCAAAGCATCAGAGCCCGAGGAGGCCTCCGACAAGGCATACGCCCCGACAATTTCTCCGGCAGCCAGCCGCGGCAAATATTTCTTCTTCTGCTCCTCGGTGCCGAAATAAACCAGCGGGAGCAGGCCGATGCCGGTGTGGGCGCCCCATGTGGTGGCAAAGCCCGCATACTGCGCAATATGGTCTGCGATGACCGCGGCCGTAACCTTATCCATGTCGAGGCCGCCGTAAGCTTCCGGAATTTCGACGCACGTAAGGCCAAGGTCGCCAGCCTTTTTCAGCAGCGCACGGGAAATGGAGAAGTCCTTGTGCTCCATCTTCTCCACATTGGGCAGAATCTCGTTCACCGTAAATTCCGCCGCCGTCTGGCCGATCAACTGCTGCTGCTCGGTGAAGTCCTCGGGCGTGAAGACTTCGTCAGGCTGCCGGGATTCGAGCAGGAAGCTGCCGCCGGAGATTTTGGTCTTGGGGACCGTCGTGATTGTGGCCATGACTTATCCCTTCAAATGCAAAACTCCACCACGGAGGCAGGAAGACAACTCGTAATTGTACGCGAGAATTCGCACACAAGCGGCTTGTACTCCACGCAGCCGGTTACGAGAGATTTTCGAAAATCCCAGCCGCGCCCATGCCGCCGCCAACGCACATAGTCACCATGCCGTAGCGTCCATCGCGGCGCTTGAGTTCGCGGATGATCGTTGCTGTCAGCTTCGCTCCAGTGCAGCCCAAAGGATGCCCCAGGGCAATCGCCCCGCCGTTCGGATTCACCTTTTCCGGATCGAGACCGGCCTCTTTCATCACCGCCAACGACTGCGCGGCAAAAGCTTCGTTCAGCTCGATCACGTCGATATCAGAGAGCTTCAGCCCAGCCATTTTCAAAGCCTTCGGAATTGCAAACACCGGGCCAAGTCCCATTTCCTCCGGCTTGTATCCCGCCGTGGCGAATGAAACGTAGCGAGCCAGCGGTTTAATGCCAAGCGTTTTGGCGCGCTCGGCCGACATCACCAGCGCGGCCGCGGCGCCGTCAGACATTTGCGAAGAATTTCCGGCAGTCACGGTTCCTTTCACATGAAACGCAGGTTTCAACGCGAGCAGGGCTTCAAGCGAAGTGTCGGCGCGCGGGCCTTCGTCCGTTTTGAAAATGACTTCCTGCCGCTTGGGCTTGGCGCCATTCGGAGTGGTAAAGCTCACCGGCACGGGCACAATTTCCTCGTCGAACCTTCCGGCCTGGATTGCCGCCAATGCTTTCTGGTGGCTGCGTAAGGCGAACTCGTCCGCCGCCTCGCGCGTGATGCCGAAGCGCTGGCCGACGCGCTCGGCCGTGAGGCCCATATTCAGGTAAGCGTCTGGATAGTGGTCAACCAGCCAGGGATTAGGCGCAACCTTGTGGCCGCCCATCGGGATCATCGTCATCGACTCCGTGCCGCCGGCAATGATCGCCTCCGCACCGCCACTCATTATCCGCTCTGCCGCCATGGCAATCGCCTGCAAGCCAGACGAGCAGAATCGGTTAATCGTGAGCGCCGAGACTTCGACCGGCAGTCCCGCGCGGAGCGAGGCGATGCGGGCCACGTTCATCCCTTGTTCTGCCTCGGGCATGGCGCAGCCGAGGATCACATCTTCAATCTCTTTAGGGTCGAGTTGCGGCACGCGCTCCAAGGCACCCTTGATGGCAATGGCCGCCAGCTCGTCGGGACGAGTTGCCCGGAGCGTGCCCTTATAGGCCCGTCCCACCGGCGTTCGAACGGATGACACCAGAACGACTTCACGCATGGCGATCCACCTTGATGTATTCGATTGCCGCGCTGGGCTTGGGGACGGGTTCCCCGTGCTGGTGCTTGCCTTCGATGTAAAGTTCCATCGCTTTGCGGATGAGTTCCTTCACTTCGTCCAGCGTCTTTCCCGCCGCACTGAGTCCGGGAAGGTCAGGAGAATACGCACTCCAACCCGTGGCCGATTTCTCGTAGATTACGAGATACTTCATGTCAGTCCTGACTTAATAGTATTGTTCAACGTTCCGGGCGGAATGTCTACTGACCGACGTTCGCGATGGTAACGCGTTCAGGTCCGCTACGCAGGTTCACTTGGCGGGGGCGTAAAAGTAGTAATCTGCAGAGTAACTGCTCTTGGTCTCGTCGCCTTTGTGAGACGCATCGCAGCCCTCGGCCGGGGGCTGGCCGCCGTGCGTGTGAACTCGCTGGATGGAGGTCACATTACTCAGCAGACCTTTGCCGGAATGACTCACAACATTCACCAGCAGCCAGGGAATTGAATCCGCGCCGAGTGAATTCACGTGAGCCACAGCCTTGCCCGTTACTTCGCTGCCGTCCTTTAGCTTCCAGGAAGGCCCGGCAGAGTGCTCGCCGATCACTTTGTCGTTTCGATCGTGGAGCTCCGCCTCGGGTGCCTTGAGCGTCCACGCGAACTTCCCGTCTGCACCGGCCTGACAGGTATAGATCTGAGATCCGGTGGCGTGAGCAAAGAGGACAACTCCTTCTCCGGCGGGAGCCTGAATACTATCCGGAACATCCGGAGCAACCTCCTGCGGAGGAGCGTCTTTGCTCTGCGCACTTGCGAGCGTTGCTCCCAGAACAAGCACGACCAGCCCAATGGCGGCGACGATCCGCAAAGATGTTCGCATACGGTGAATTGTAGCAGGCGGTAATCTTAGAATCGAGACGAGCCGGGGGAGCGAATCGAACCTCCCCGCCGTTTAGCGCCGAATACCCAGATGCAACAGAATGGCGCGCTCCACGGACGCAATGTCAGTGGTCGATAGTGTGCCCAACTTGGATCGCAGGCGTTTCTTCGAAGCTGTTGTCAGTTGATCGGCCATCGCCTTGCGCGGTTCGCCGTTAACGGTCACCATTGCCTGGCCAGCGTAGACCTTAGCGATTTGGCTGGTGACGGGCACCACGATTAAGCGGTTCAGCGCCATATTTGCCCCGTTGTTGCTCACAACGATTGCAGGGCGCGTCTTCTGGATTTCCCCGCCCACTGACGGATCAAAGACCACCCACCAAACCTCACCCCTCCGCGGATGCATCGCCGATTAATCCTTCGCTCCACTCTGCCGCCTCTTTTTCATGTTGAACATCGTTCGCCATTTCGCGGTATTGATCGAGAAGGCCGCCGGGAGCGCTGATCGCGAGTTCCTCAACCTTGGCCAGGACCACCTCATGGAGTTCTTCCGGCAGGATGAACCATGTGGGATTTCCGCGGGATTGTGGACTGCCGATGCCGGGCGAGTCGTCTGAACCATTCCACCGAATACCGACGCTTTCGGAATTCTCCCAGCCTATCCTCGCGACCGACCACCCTCCGTTGTTAGTGCTGTAAATAACGTCTACCGAACGGACGGAAGATCTAGGAGATAAAACTGCAGCTGGTTCTACGTAGCTCATTTGGAAGGTCCTTATGTAGTCATTATACATCACAATGGAAGTAAGTCGATATGTGACGCAAATGCAGCTAACTCCTAATTCCGCAGCGTCTTCCCCGTCTTCAGCGTGTACTGAATCCTCTCCTGCGTTTTCTTCTCGCCGCACAACGATTTGAACCCTTCGCGCTCCAGGTCGAGGAGGTACTGCTCGCTCACCAGCGTGCCGGGACTGACGTTGCCGCCGCACAGGATTTCGGCGATCTTGCCCCCCAGTTTCACCTCGTAGTCGGTGATGTAATCGCCCTGTCGCATCATGTGTACGCCCATCTTGAGCGTTGCCAGAAGATTTTCGCCGGGGGCGGGGATGTCAGTGCGCGGAACAGGCGGCTCGTATCCGGCACCGGCCAGCTCGAGGGCGCGGGTTTTGGCATCGGAGAGCACGCGCTCGCGATTCATGGTGATGCGGTCACTCTCGTTGAGGAAGCCGAGGGCGCGGGCCTCGTGTGCGGAAGTTGCGACCTTGGCGGTGGCAATGGTTTCAAACGCGCGCTTCATGGCTTCCAGCATTTCGATCGAGCCCGCGAAAGCATCTCCTGAACCTTTGCCGCCACGCGCTACGGCGGCCCCATCGACGGCGCGCAGCAGCATCTCTTTGCATCCTCCGCCACCGGGGAGCAGGCCAACGCCAACCTCGACTAATCCTGTATACAGTTCGGCATGAGGCTGGCGCGCCGCGGCGTGCAACGAAATTTCGGTGCCTCCGCCCAGGCACAATCCGAAAGCCGAGACCACGACCGGCTTGGGTGAAAACTTGATGGCTTGTGTCATGCCCTGGAATTGCCGGATAGCGAGGTCCACGTCGTCCCACTCTTCTTCCTGTACGCTCATAAGCAAGAGCATGAGGTTGGCGCCGACGGAAAAATTCGTCGCATCATTGGTGATGACGAAAGCGTCGAAATTATCTCCAGGACCGTTCGGTTTCAGGGTCTGACTAATGAGCCCAATGATATCGGCGCCAAGCGAATTCATCTTGCTGTGGAACTCAATGCAGCCCACTCCATCGCCGAGATCGACCAGCGACGCGCCGGAATTTTTCTTTACCACGCCGTTGGATTTCTTCGCCACCGTGACCGACCACACCCCGGCCGGAACCTGAACCGCTTTCGAGCTTCCAGTTGCCAGATCGAAGTAAGCGCGGCCTGACGGCGTTTTCGGATCATCCGCGTACCAGGATTTCTCCCCTGCGGCCAGCAACTTCTCGACATTCGCAGCGATCGGTCGCCCTTCTTTTTTCATACGAGCCACAGTGGTTTCGACGCCGGCGGCGTCCCACAATTCGAATGGCCCCAATTCCCAGTTGAAGCCGAGGCGCATGGCGCGGTCGATCTCAACGATGGAGTCAGAAATTTCAGGCACGCGGTTGGCCGAATAGGTCCACAAATCGCACAAGGCCGACCACAAGAATGCTCCCGCCTTGTCACCTTTCTGCGGGGCGCCTTCGAGGCCGAGTAGCATGCGAAGGCGCGCGCCCGTGTCTTCGACGTTCTTGGCCATTTCCAACGCGGCGAACTTTGGTTTCTGCCGGGGATGGTATTCCAGCGTCTTCCAGTCGAGAGCCAGGCGTTCGTCTTCGCTGCCTTCGGCGCCTTTTGCTTTCTTGTAGAAGCCACCCCTGGTTTTGTCTCCCAGCCATTTGCGCTGCAGCATCTCGCTGAAGAAACCGGGTAAGCGCAGCTCGCTGCGCTCATCGTGAACGTTCGCGGTCATATTGCTGACGACGTGCCCCAGAATGTCCAATCCAACCAGGTCGATGGTGCGGAAAGTTGCTGACTTCGGCCAGCCGACGGCTTGTCCCGTCAGCGCGTCCACATCCTCGATGCTCAGATCCATCTCCTGCATCAGCCGCATGACGTTCAACACCGAAAATGTGCCGATGCGGTTGCCAATGAAGTTGGGAGTGTCCTTCGCCAGGACCACCCCTTTGCCCAGATGCACGTCGCAGAAGTGCGAAACGGCGTCGATCAAACTGCCATCGGCGTCCGCGGTTGGAATAATCTCCAACAATCGCATGTAGCGCGGCGGATTAAAGAAGTGCGTGCCAAACCAGGCTCGCCGGAAATCATCGGAGAATCCCTCTGCGATCTTGCCCACGGGCAGGCCGCTGGTATTGGTCGTGATGATCGTTCCCGGCTTGCGGATGGCTTCGACTTTCCGAAGCAACGCACGCTTGATCTCGAGATTCTCGACGACGGCTTCGATGATCCAGTCCACCTCGGCCAGCTTCTTCAGATCATCGTCGAAGTTGCCGACCGTCACCAGGCGGGCCAGCGAAGAGTCCATAAAAGCCGCGGGCTTGGATTTTCTCGCTGCCTCGAGACCTGTGGCCGCAATCTTGTTACGCACGGCCGTACCGGCACCAGGCGGCGTGTCTGTGGGAACGATATCGAGCAGGTAACTGGGTACTCCGGCGTTGGCAAAATGTGCGGCGATGCGGGAGCCCATGGTTCCAGCGCCGAGAATGGCGACTCTATTAATCCGTTTCATGATCGAGCCTCAGTCGGAATCTTTAATACAGGGACGCGAATAAGATGAGACTGCCAGTTGAGCCCCAACTCCACTGGCAATCGGCGAATTCACGACCAACCATCGAACCTATCTATGGAAGTTTATCCACCACCCAGTCGTTGTCGCCAGTATTCACCACCACAACGCTGCAGAAGTGGCGGCGCGGAGGGATGTTCTTGGAAGAAGCGGTAACGAGAACCACCGGAAACTCATAGTGGCCGCGCTTCAGCAACTTGCCCGGCTCAACTTCGTAAGCTGAGGGACCTGCGTCCGAAAAGAATCTCTCCACACCGTCCGACGTAGCCGTCTCTTTGGCGTGGCCGCTGAGCAAAACCATGCCGCTCTCGACGTCGTTCGACTGCCAGGCTTGAAGAAAGCGATCGACGGTGGCGAGGGCAGAGAGATAACCAGCGTCCAGACCCGCGGCTGGCCGGGACTTGGCTGCTAAAGGCGACGCCGACATTCCTACAGAGAGAATCAGCAATAGCAATCGACCGGCTACAGCGTGTGGGACTTCGCGAACAGGCATGAGACATTATGCGGGATCAGACGCGATAGAAGGAACCTGGCGATCCCGCCTCGCCTAAATCTCGGCGTGCGCTGTTACATACTCCAGCGCCCGTTGCGCCATTTGTTTCTCTCCCTTGTAGGCAAGCAGCGTCATAGCGTCTTCCAGCCGTATCCAACGGGCGCGCACCACTTCGATTCGCATCTCGGGCGCGATGTCGTTGATCCGGCCGGAGCGATATCGCATCAGGTAAAAGCTGACAATCTTGAAGACGCGCTGGCCGTCGCCCCACGAGCGTACGTAGACGTACTTGCTGTCCCCGAGTTTCGTGACCAGGTCGGCAGTTATGCCCGTCTCCTCGTAGATTTCGCGAAGGGCGGTGGCAAGCGGTTTTTCGCCGGCATCCACCAGGCCCTTTGGTAAAGCGAGCACTGGTTTTGATCTCGCGACGCGTCCGCTCGGGGTCGCCGAGTTCTTCGCGGGTGGCTCGATCGCAGCCATCCACCAGACCCCACCCCGCTTTCGGATCACTACCCCGCCAGCCGATATTTCCCGCACCATAGTCCGTAAGTTAACAGGATTGCAGGAGTTAGTCATGCTCCCAAGCAAAAAAGGCCGCGATGCTCAACAGCCGAAGTAGACACCTCTGGTAACCGCCGGCAAGCACCAAAGTGGTCTGCAGCGTTTCCCAAAATAGTGGCATCCTAAGGAGTGTCGGGCACCTTGGATGTTTGGCGGCACGTGGAGTTCCCGCAAGACCGGGGAGTGGGGTCACGGTGAAAAGTTTTGACAAGATCGTCCGGTCGGTGCAAGCCTTTGGACGGGAGTTATCCCGCAAGGCGGCGGGCGTTGAGCCGCGCGTTCCCACCATCGGCGTTGCGCTTGGCGGGGGTTTTGCCCGAGGTATGGCGCACATCGGAGTCCTGAAGGTTCTCGAACAGGAAGGAATCCCGGTGCGCATCGTGACCGGCACCAGCGTGGGCGCACTGATCGGAGCCTCCTACTGCAGCGGACTCACCATTGAAGAACTGGAGAAAGTCGCACACTCCTGCCGCTTCACTACCTTCGCCCGCTGGACGGTTTCGCGTTACGGCTTCGCCTCGAATGACCGGATGGTCTCCTTCCTGAACCGCACCTTGAAGGTGAAGACCTTTGAAGAGTTGCGCATTCCGCTGGGCGTGACCGCGACTGACTTCAACACCGGCGAGGGCGTAGTCTTTCATTCCGGTTCGATCATCGATCCGATAAGAGCCAGTTGCGCCTATCCCGGAATGTTCCTGCCCGTGAATATTCGCGGACGCTGGCTGGTCGATGGCATGCTCTCGCATCCTGTGCCCTCGCAACCGCTGCGCGAAATGGGTGCGGACCGCGTTCTCGCCGTTCATTTGAAGGGGCAGTGGTCGAAAGATGGCGCGCCCCGGCACCTCTTTGATGTGATCGGACAATCCTTTGCCATCGCCCAGGACCAGATGAGCCACCTATGGCGAGGCGCTACCGACCTTCTCGTCGAACCCGACGTTTCCGGCTTCGCCTATGATGATTTCAAACGCGCCGGTGAACTGATTGCTGCCGGAGAGGTAGCGATGCGGAAAGCACTGCCGGAAGTACGCAAGTGGCTGGAGACGCCGGAAGCGTTGCCCGCTGCTGTGAAGCCTCGTCCCGTGGCGCCGAATCCCGCGCCCATGCCTGCGGATTAGCCTCGGTGTGGTGTAGCTCCTAGCCTCTCCGCCTCCTCGCAAATCCTCTTCCAAGCCCGCTCCACATGCCTTGCCTCCGTATTGGTCTGCCCGACGCAAAGGCGCAGAGTGAACTTCCCATTCAGCTTGGTGTGCGTAAGAAACAGATCGCCGCTGCGGTTCAGGCGCTCCATAATGGCTTGATTGGCGGCGTCGCCACCTTTGTGTCGAAAGCAAACGAGATTCAGGGGCGCAGGCGCAGCGACTTCAAAGCGAGAATCGTTGCGTACCCAGCCGGCGAAGTGCTGCGCCAGTTCGACGTGGCGGCGGATGTGGTACTGCAAACCCTCCACGCCGTAGTGCCGGATAACGAACCACAATTTCAGCGAGCGAAACCGTCGCCCAAGCTGGATATGCCAGTCCCGGTAGTCAATGACCGAGCCCGATTCCGTGGCCTGGTTTCTCAGATATTCCGGCAAAATGCTCAGCGTCTGAATCAGCGCCTTGCGGTCGGCAACCCAGAAGCAGTTGCAGTCGAAGTTGGTGAACATCCATTTATGCGGATTGAAGTTGTAACTGTCGGCGAACTCAACTCCATTCTGAAGATGGCGAAACTCAGGGCAAAGCGCCGCCGTGCCGGACATGGCAGCATCCACGTGCAGCCAGAGATTATGCTCGCGGCAAACCTTTGCAATCTCGGCGATCGGATCCATCGCATTCGAAGAAGTCGTGCCCACAGTCGCGCACACGAAACACGGAATCAGACCGTTACGTTTGTCGGCTTCGACCTGTTGAGAGAGCAGCTCGGGGCGCATGGCGAACTTTTCATCGACATCGATTAGGCGCAGATTATCTACGCCAATGCCGGCAATCATCGCCGCCTTCTCCAACGAAGAGTGCGTTTGCGTGGAGGCGTACGCCACAATGCGCCCATTGCATCCTTCTTGATTGCTGCGATAGTCGGTGGCGCGTTCGCGCGCCGCTAACAGCGCGCACAGAGCAGCGCTCGAAGCGGTATCTTGAATCACGCCGCCGCCGGTACTGGACGAAAGAAATCTCTCCGGTAGCCCGAGCATAGGCACAAGCCAATCGAGCACGTGAGTTTCGAGCTCCGTGCAGGCCGGGCTCGTCGACCACAGCATGCCCTGCACACCCAGGCCGGAAGAGAGAAGATCGCCGAGAATTCCCGGTCCAGAGGCGTTGCATGGAAAATAAGCAAAGAAATTCGGCGACTGCCAGTGTGTGACGCCGGGCAGAATCAGTCGCTCAACATCCTTCAGCAAAGCATCGAAAGGCTCGCCCTGTGCTGGAGGATGCGTGGGAAGCGATGCTCGAATCTGCCCCGGCTTCGCCTTCGAAAGCACAGGAAACGACTCAATCCGGGAGTGGTAGTCGGCGATCCAGTCAACCACGGCGTGGCCGTGGCGTCTGAATTCGTCGGGCGTCATATGGAAGGATTTTTCTTCGGACATTGTTCTCCAAACATGTTCTCCAAACATGGTTCTCCAAACATGGTTCTCCGCGAACGCGATAAGGCTCCGCACCGGCAAAGGTTACTTTTAGCGCATCTGCCCGAAATACAATCGCGTTTTGTATTCGAACACCGCCCGTCCGTCGACGGCGCAGGCATCGAAGATGCGCCGCAACTCGTTCAGCATCGCCTTGTATCGAGGATGTTCCGGACCCGGCGCATACGACGACGACAGCAGACGGCCTTCGATACCGGGATATTCAAACTCCTGACGCATATCGAAAACTCTCTCTTCAAACGGCGCGGGATCGAAGAATTCATGAATTGCTTCGCTTGTATGCTCGTGACGAACATCCTGGTAGTCGGTTCCGTAGGTCAAGAGCAATTGTTCGTAGTCACGAAGAAACTTCGTCGAATCCGTCACGCGCTCGTTCCACAGCATTACCAGCCATCCGCCGGGCTTCAGGATGCGAACGAACTCGCGCCGTGCCCGCTCGCGGTCGAACCAGTGCCCGGCCTGTGCCGCAGTGACAAAATCCACGCTCTCATCTGGCAGCGTGGTCGCTTCGGCCGTTCCCGCAACGCTGGTGAACTTCGGGAACGCCGCAAGCAAGCGTTCGCCCGCCTCGCGCATCTCGGTGTTGGGTTCGACACCGAAGACGGGATTGCCATTCTCCAGCAGCAGGCGACTCCAAATGCCCGTGCCCGAGGCAACGTCAGCGATCACGTGACCGCGCGCTAGGCCACACTCCGCCTTCAGTTCCTGCACGACCTCTGGTGGATATCCCGGGCGATAGCGCACGTAGTTTTCGACGCGATCGGAGAAGCGACTGGTGGCGTCAGAGGGGGGCATAAGTCTTGACAGTAGCAAACTTTTTCATCTTGCCAGAAAGCCATTTTAATTGCACGATAGGCGTATTGTCCTTCCCCGCTGGCCCCCGTCCTAAAAGCCCGAGCGGTTCAAGAGTTTAGACAAGAAGGGGGACATCCTCTTCCTGCGTCAAATGCGATACGATTCCACTCAAGCAAGGAAGCCTTAGTTCGATGAGAATTGTCATCAAAGTCGGCACCAGCCTGATTGCTCCCGGCGGCCAGATTGACGCGAATCTCCTGCGGAGCATGGTCGATCAGTTCGATCTGGGCCGGAATCAATACCTGATCGTCACCTCCGGCGCGATTGCGGCTGGCATGTCCGGCCTGGGACTGCCCGAGCGGCCCACCGGAGTTCCCGGCATGCAGGCCTGTGCCGCCGTAGGCCAAAGCAAGTTGATGCACACCTACGAACGTTTGTTCTTCGGGAAGAAAGTCGTAGCGCAGCTCCTGCTTTCGAGCGACGATTTCACTTCGCCGGTCCGCTACCGGAATTTACAGAACGCGCTCGCCGAATTGCTTTCGCTGGGAGTGGTGCCGATCATCAATGAAAACGACAGCGTCTCCGTGCGTGAGTTGGAGGGTTCATTCGGCGACAACGACGAACTGAGTGCGCTGCTGGCTACCGCCGTGAAAGCCGATTGGTTGCTGCTTTTGACGAATGTGGATGGATTCCTCATTCCCAACGGACGCGGAAAACCCAAGCTCCAACGCGTGGTCCGTAAGCTTACCCCTGCCCTCGAAGCGCAGTGTAACGGCAAGAGCGCTCTGGGACGCGGAGGCATGATTTCCAAATTGCGTGCCGCGAAGCTGGCCAGCGAAGGCGGCGTGCACGTGGCCATCATGAATGGGCGGCATCCAAATGGGATCACGTTGGGGATGCAACGCAAAATCGGCACCTACTTTCCTCCGCTCCAGGGGCGAGACTGATGGCGCCAACCGTTGCCAATTCGGCTTCCACGCAGGAAAAGCTGCTCCGCGCCCGCGCAGCGTCCGCCAAACTGGCTCTCCTTTCCACCGACGAGAAGAACCGAATGTTGCTGGCGATGGCAGAAGCTATCGAGAACCATCCCCAGGAAATTCTCGCAGCGAACCGAGAGGACATTGAAGGCTCCGGCCTCGAAGGCGCGATGCGCGACCGTTTACTGTTGACCCCAGGTCGAATCAACGATATGGCAGCAGGGGTGCGCGAAGTCGCCGCGCTCGCCGATCCGATCGGCGAGACTCTGGCAGAGTGGACGCGCCCAAACGGTCTCCGAATCCGCAAGGTGCGCGTACCGCTGGGCGTGGTCGGGATCATCTACGAATCGCGGCCGAACGTTACAGTCGATACTGCAGTGCTTGCGCTGAAAACCGGCAACGCCATAGTTTTACGCGGCGGCAAGGAAGCCGCATGCAGCAATCGTCGTCTCGTAGAAATTATCGCTGCTGTGCCTGGCGTGCCGGAAGGCTCAATCGCGCTCCTCGATTCAAGCACCCGGCAGTCCGTGACCGAACTCATCAAGGCGCGCGGACTCGTGGATGTGATCATTCCGCGCGGAGGCGCGGGGCTGATCGCGTTCGTCACCGAGAATTCCTCAGTGCCAGTCATCGAAACCGGGGCAGGGAACTGCCACGTCTTCATCGATGAATCCGCCGATTTTGATATGGCCGACCGCATCGTGATCAATGCCAAAACTCAGCGGCCGTCGGTTTGCAACGCGGCAGAGAAGCTCTTGGTGCATGAACGGATCGCGGCGGAATACATTCCCAGAATCGTGAGGAAGCTGATCGAAGCCGGAGTCGAAGTACGCGGGGATGCGAAGTGTCGCACCTTGGCATCCGCAATGAACATTGTGCTGGCTGCTGAGCAAGACTGGCACGAAGAATATCTACGACTGTGCATCGCGGTTCGCGTGGTCGCAAGCGTGGATGAGGCGATCGCGCATATCAACCGTTACTCCACCAGGAACTCAGAATCCATCGTGACCCGCGATGACGCGAACGCCCGCAGATTCCTTCGCCAAGTCGATTCGGCCGCGGTCTACTGGAACGCTTCCACTCGTTTTACCGACGGCGGGGAATTCGGTTTCGGCGCCGAGATGGGCATCAGTACCCAGAAATTGCATTGCCGCGGCCCCTTCGCGCTAGCGGAACTGACTTCATCGAAGTACGAGATTGTGGGCACGGGGCAGGTGCGGTAGGAAAGCGTCTGACGCCGCTTGGCTCTAAGCGTCTCTTGCCATGACAAATACTCCAATGAATCAGACACTAGCGGACGCTCTTGAGAAACTTGTGGGGCAAGAGTTGAGTTCAGTAACGTTCATACGTGACTATGTTCAGCTCGCATTCGAGGGTGCCAGTATAAGTGCGTACACTGCCCCTACTGTCATGTGCGGATCTGAGAGTCTCAGTCTGGGTCAACCTGGTTACCGCGATGGCCTTTGCGGGCAGATAGGCTGTCGAGTCGAACGAACCGAAGTTGATGACCTGCGAGTGTCAATCGTCTTCGAGGGTCGGGTAGTCGTTTCAATCTCGCTACGGGACGACGACTATCGCGGTCCCGAAGCTCTGGAGTTCTCGCTGGACCAAAGAGATCGCATTTGGGTCGTTTGATCGCCGCCGCTGGCAACGTTCGTCGTTCGCATCGCTAGACTACGCTTCATCCTCGCCAGACCGGAACTCGCAGCACATCGAAGTGATGGTCGTAGGTCCAAACCTCCAACTGCAGACGCGTCGCCACGGCGGCTGCGACTGCGTCGAACAGGGTGATGGGTTGGTCGGCTAATCCTCGCAGCTTGGCGGCGGCTAGGCGATAATCTTCCGGACTTGGATTGATCAAGGAAGCGGCCGCAATGTCGGCGAGCCAGTCCGTTGCCGTACTCTTCCCTAGACGAAACAAGACTAGAGAGTAGGCCTCCAGTAAAGTTGAGTAGGCAACCACGATCTCTCGCCCCTCCCCGTCCAACTTCTGTATCTCCCGCACGGCCCGCCTATGGAGACTGTCTTCAGGATCGACGGCTGCATACAGCGGCCCCGCATCGGCCAGCACCGCATAGTTCATTTCTTAAGGCCCGTAAAGTAAAGGTCGTGATTCTGACTCACGTCGCTTCGGCCGCTCCCACGCTTAGCCGGCCTGATTTTCAAAGCCCGGCGTACCCGCAGAAATCCTCTTTCCCGTAGGTATTCGCGCAAGGCCGTCTGCACGACGGTGGTAAGCGCGGGGGGAGCTTCCTGAGTCCGCAGATAGTTCTCCGTAGCTTCTGCCAGGTCATCGGGTAGGGTGATCGTGGCTCGTTTCACAACTCCAGTATAGCACCAACTGGTGATAGTGGTGCACTTGATGAAGATGGTGATGTTAGGGATTGATTCCCTATGCCGGCGAGGCCAACTTCTAGAGGCACAGGAGGCCCCCCTGCGTGTGTTACCGTATTTACTTTCACAGCGAGATCCCATGCGATTCGTCTACGCAGCACTTCTTTCGTCTGCCGTTCTGCTTTCCTGTCTGCCGATTGTCGTCAGCGGTCGTGCGCCGGAGCCTTCTGGTCCGCCTCCATCCATCTTCGGCTTTCGCGACGCCGTTCCCGAAAACGCCACCGAGGCCGCTTTTCTTGCAGTGCCCGACCCCAAACTGGCGGAAGGGCACCTGCGCATTCTCACGCAGGCTCCGCACATGGCTGGCACGCCCGAAGATAAAGCAACCGCCGACTACGTGGCGCAGAAATTCCGCGAAGCAGGTCTCGACACCGAGATCGTCGAATACAAAGCGTGGTTCAACTATCCGCTCGAGGTCAGCGTGGATGTCACCGCGCCCGCCGGTGTCGAAATGCACGGGCCCACGCGTGAGCACGTAGAGGGCGACCCGTACGACGACGACCCGCGCGTGGTGATGCCATTCAACGGCATGTCGCCATCGGGAGATGCCGAGGCCGAGGTGGTTTATGCCGGCTACGGTACGCCCGAAGACTTCGAGAAGCTGGAGAAGTTGAAGATCGATGTGCGCGGCAAGATCGTGCTGGTGCGCTATGGCCAGAACTTTCGCGGCGTGAAGGAATTCATCGCGCAGGAACACGGCGCCGCGGGCGTGATCATCTACTCGGATCCGTTCGACGATGGCTGGCGGCGTGGCGATAAATATCCCGAGGGACCCTGGCGTCCAGATACCGGCGTGCAGCGCGGATCAGTGGGATACATGTTCGAGTTTCCCGGCGATCCTACGACGCCGGGCATTGCCTCTCTGCCTTCGCTGCCAGAGAACAAACGCATTTCTCCAGGGGAATCGGCGCAGATGCCGAAGATTCCGGTCACGCCACTTTCCTATCACGACGCGTGGCCCATTCTGCAACATCTGGGCGGACCCGACTCGCCGCGCGAGTGGCAGGGTTCGTTGCCTTTCACCTATCACGTGGGGCCGGGACCGGTGCGGGTGAAGATGCATCTCAAACAGGATTATCAGTTCCGCACCCTGTGGGATGTGATAGGCCGTGTGCGCGGCAGTCAGTCTCCAGATGAGTGGGTGGTCGCGGGCAACCACCGCGATGCCTGGGTATACGGTGCAGTCGACCCGAACAGCGGGACGGCGGCGATGCTGGAGTCCGTCCACGGCGTCGGCGAGCTGCTGAAGTCTGGTTGGAAGCCGAAACGCACCATGATCTTTGCCAGTTGGGACGGCGAGGAAGAAGGCCTGATGGGCTCGACGGAATGGGCCGAGCAGCATGAATCAGAACTGGCCAGGGCTCCGGCGTATTTCAATATGGACGTAGGCGTTTCCGGGCCGAAATTTGGCGCATCTTCCGTGCCCAGCTTGAAGCAGTTCTTGCGCGATGTGGCCAAGAGCGTACCTAGTCCCAAGGGTGGCACAGTCTACGACGAGTGGCAGAAAGCCGATCAGCCGGGCACTCCGTCGACCCAGTCGCCCGCCGAAGCGATCGGCGACTCTCGCCGTAGGCCCGCCGCGAGTGTGGGCGGGGATGTGCTGGTCGGCGATTTGGGCAGCGGTTCCGACTACAGCGCGTTTCAGCAGCACCTCGGAGTGCCCTCGAGCGATATAACTTCGAATGGGCCATACGGCGTGTATCACTCGGTGTTCGATAATTTTGCCTGGTTCAAGAAATTCGGTGACCCGGATTTCGTTTATGAGCAGCAAATGGCCCGTGTCTTCGGCCTGGAAGCATTGCGTATGGCCGACGCCGATGTGCTGCCTTACGACTACGAAGAATACGGGAAGGAGATTGCGGTCTACCTCGATGCGGCCAGGCAGCGCGCTGAAAGCAAACTCGGAGTCCGCACCCTCGATCTGAATGCGGCGACCGCTGCTGCGAAACATTTTCAGGAGGCTGGGGCAAAGATTCTGGCGAAGCAGAAGAATCCGCCGCGCGATCCGGCGCGCTTGAACCAGGCGCTGTTGAGCGCGGAGCGGGCTCTGCTCGTGCCCGAGGGACTGCCGCACCGCCCCTGGTTTCGCCACGCGATTTATGCTCCGGGGGAATACACAGGTTATGCCGCGGTAGTGATTCCGGGGGTGAACGAGGCTCTTGATAAAGGAGACGTCGAGCGTGCCCGCCAGCAACTTGCAACTCTAACGGCGGCGCTCGAGCGAGCAGCCAGGGTGTTGGAAGGATACAAGTAGTCCGTGACCCCAGCGCACGCCCTCGGGCAATTCCTGCGCACGCTACCGCACTCGGCGGCGGCCACTTTTCTTGCACTCTTTCCTATCGTCGATCCCTTCGGCGGCATTCCGATTTTTTTCAGCATGACTTCCTCCTGGACCGCGCAAAACCGCCGCAATACGGCTTTCAAGACCGGCCTCTGGGTTTTTGTCATCCTGGTGACATTTCTGTTCTTTGGCCGCTTCGTACTCTATTTCTTCGGCATCTCGCTGCCCGTGCTGAAGATCGCTGGCGGCCTGATCGTGGCCAATACCGCCTGGGGCATGGTCACCTCCCACGCGCGCATCACGCCCGAGGAAAGCCACGAGGCTGAAGTCAAGGACGACATTTCTCTGACCCCACTCGCCATGCCTCTTATGTCCGGGCCGGGAGCCATCGGGGTGGTCATGGCTCTGGCTGCGCACGTGGACAGCACCGCCTCGTATTTCGGCATGGTCATCGGGATCGCCGCCATTGCGCTTACCGTATTGCTGTTCTTCTGGCTGGGAGGGCCTCTGGTGCGTCGCCTCGGCCCCAGCGCTGTGGGGGCAATCAATAAGATCTTCGGCTTCCTGATTCTCGCCATCGCCGTCCAACTGGTCTGGGACGGTGTGGCGGACTTTCACAGCTAGTTTGATGTGGCGCGGGTGCCCCCGCCCGTGAAGGCCTCTATCGACCCCGAACTTTCCGGGAACCGCGGCCTGCTTCACGCCGTATCACAAAATGCGCCCGTGCGCCCGGAGGTGCTTGATGTCCGGAAAACTTCTAATCCGCTCGGCAGTCCTTCACAAAACCATCTTTGTCTGTCTTATGCTGGTACCGTTTTGTTCCGCCTCCGACCACTGGGACTACGAGGAAACCCATAATGAGGTTCGTGACTTCGTGGCTGGAGGCATGGTGCATGTACGCATGAGCGTGGGTGATCTGCATATCATCCGGAGCGACACCAACCAGATCCGCGTGCGCTACACCATCAAGTCGTCGAGTGAGAGCCGCGTGAAAAACGCGCATGTCGATATCGACGTCCACGACCGCGACGCGCAGATCGAATTTCATGCCTCAACCTCGGGCAACACGAACTTCGATGTGGAGATTCAGGTACCGCAGAACACCAACCTCGAGGTGCATGAGAAAGTCGGCGACCTCACCGTCGAGAACATCGAGGGCGACAAAGATCTGCAGCTGGACATAGGGGACATTCGCGTTGCTGTTGGACACGACGCTTATCACCTGGTCCGGGCCAGCACCAGCATAGGCGACGTGAAGGGCGGTGCCTACGGCGATACGAGCGGCTGGCTGGGTAAGACTCTGAAATACAACGGCGACGGCAAGTACGAACTGCGGGCGCACGTTTTGATCGGGGACATTTCGCTGGAAGGGAAGTGAAAGGTGGCGCGGACACTCCTGCCCGCGAAGTCTAACCAGGTAGGGACGTTCGATTTCAGCAAAACCAACCGCTCGCGAACGTCTTCCGCGCTCCGCTTCTGTGACAGGCCGGAAGTGTGGAACGCACTCACGTTCCGTTTGCGGAAGATATTTTTCGCAGGTCCCGCCTGGTACTCAGATCCAGACCAATTTTTTTCCAGATCGAGCCTGCTTAATTCCCTCGAATCAGCAGCTTGCAAAATTCTAAGCGGCGGCAATAACACAGTTGACGCACATGTTGCCCGGAGTGCACAATGAGGCTCCGTGACAGGGCAGCGCGACTATCTCTTCCAATCGCCATCGCCTGTGTTGTTGTAATCTACGCAGCCGCCCACTTGGAGATTGGCGGGATGGTCGTTGACGGTTATCCAGTAGCAATATTGGAACCAATGTTTCCCGAGGTCATCCTCAAATGTTCCACCCGCGTAGACAACGATATACCTCTTGGCTTGGAGAAAGTCTTTCATAAACTCTGGGGTAACTGGTGCAACTTCGTTCCGGGGATTGCCGGGGGTGGAGTCCTTCATCCAAATGTTGGCGGTCAGTTCGTTGCTGCGACCGGGATAGAGAATGTTTTGCGTGGCATTGGTGTGAATCCACCCCGGCTCTCCGTAGGTGAATTTCGTGTACTCGTTGCTGTAAAGAACTTCTGCTGTGGCCATAATGGCCAATTTCTTGAGCGGATATTTCCCGATGTTGGTATATACCAGCGGGAAACTCAGGTATTTCAAAGTGTCTCGTGCTTTGCTGGAGTCAAGTGGATGATCGAATGGGGGAGGCAAAACCATCTCTATCCAAGAACGGTTAGTGATAACCAGGGTTTTCTGAGCAGTGTCGGCGGCGCTTTTAGCCGCGTCAGAAGATTTTTTGTTGGCGTACCACATCAAGCCAGTGAAAACGGTGTATACGATCAAAACGAAGAGACCAAGCCCCTCCAGTCTAAGTGTCCACCAATCTATGGAATCGCGCTTTATATTTACGGTGGCCTCACAATGCTTGTAGGGTGGCAATGGCGGATTAGACTTGAACACCTTTGGCGGGACTGGTGGGTTGGATTTTCGTTGATGATCTTTGGTTTCTCCGTGAGCGTTTTGGGTGGATTGTTGTTTGCCGACTGGAGGTTCGGGATTTTCTAGGGCCACGGGTTACACTCCTACTATGAAGCAACGTGAATACACCGAGGGGACGCAAGCGCTGGAGAATTTCAAATCGCTGGCGACCGCGATTCTACAGGCTCCGGCCAAAAAGAAAAAGAGGCAAACTAAGAAGTCTGCCTCTGTAAGAAAGCCGAAGAAATCCGACAAGGACTAGAACGGTTCTGGCGTCTGTTGCGCTTCCCGCGTCCCTGTCGGCGCGTGATGTGGCGAGTCACTCTTGCCCGTGAGATCGCTGTACGTGAGGCGACGGTTTAGGACTTCCGACATTACGGCGGCGAAACGGTCAGCGTCGGTTAACTTGCGGTCGCCGTCCTTGCGATGGTTGTAACGGAAAACCTGTTCGTCAACGTAGCGTGAAAGATGAAACGGTTCCACAGCAACGTATGTGCCGCGCAGAGATCGCTTAAGAAGCGACCAGAAGTTCTCCATCCCGTTGACGTGAACCTGACCGCGCACATAAGTCTCAGTCTTGTTAACAACGTCATGGATGAAACGGCGCTGCATCCCGTTATCGTAGGCAACCGCGTTATCCGTGTACACGGTGCTGCCGAACTTCACGTTCTTAAGAATCTGGTCCTGCAATGTCTCTCGCGTGACGTTCGGCACGATCTGAGCGCGGACCTTCCGCAGATTCCGGTCAAGGATGCCCTGCACGATGGTCTTGTTCTGATACGGGCCTCTGCCTTCGACTCTCAGGCGGCGACCTTTGTGCATGTTCTTCGTGACTCCGCCGATGAAAGTCTCATCGGCTTCCAGCGTGCTCCCTTCGCCGCCGATCTTCGTGTTGTCGAACGTGTGTTTCTTCATCACTTC
>Ga0209380_10000369_pt1 | contig 31733 bp, 32 predicted proteins | sample HubBroMetageWFT6_FD_188347 | JGI IMG/M metagenome (GOLD analysis project Ga0209380, IMG submission 188347) | Warmed and freeze-thawed soil microbial communities from the Hubbard Brook experimental Forest, New Hampshire - Hubbard Brook CCASE Soil... | ecosystem: Environmental > Terrestrial >... | reverse complement strand
ACTCGCTGCCCGCGGCGAACGGCATCGGCGGGGCGCCGACGGTCGAGCAGATCACTCAGGCCCTCGCCGGGGTCAACGACCCGGAGATCCACCGCCCGATTACCGAGCTCGGCATGGTGAAGCACGTTGAGGTCGCCGCCGACGGGACCGTGCTCGTGCAGGTATGGCTCACCGTGGCCGGCTGCCCGCTGCGCGAGACGATCACCAGAGACGTCACCGCGGCTGTCGGCAAGCTGAGCGGCGTCTCTGCGGTCCGGGTCGAGCTCGACGTGATGAGCGAGGAGCAGCGCAAGGCCCTGCAGGGCAAGCTGCGCGGAGGCGGCGCCGAGCGGGAGATCCCGTTCGCCCAGCCAGGCTCCCTCACCAGGGTCTACGCCATCGCAAGCGGCAAGGGCGGCGTCGGCAAGTCCTCGGTGACTGTCAACCTGGCCGTCGCCATGGCCGCCAGCGGGCTGAAGGTCGGCCTGCTGGACGCCGACATCTACGGCCACTCAGTGCCGAGGATGCTCGGTGTGACCGCTCGGCCGACTCAGGTCGAGCAGATGATCATGCCGCCGACGGCGCACGGCGTGGTGGCGATCTCGAGCGGGATGCTCAAGAAGGGCAACGAGCCGCTGCCGCTGCGCGGCCCGATCCTGCACCGGCTGCTGACGCAGTTCCTCGCCGACGTGTACTGGGGCGACCTGGACGTCCTGCTGATGGACCTGCCGCCGGGCACCGGCGATGTCGCCATCTCGGCGGCGCACCTCGTGCCGAGCAGCGAGCTCGTGGTCGTGACGACGCCGCAGCTGGCATCGGCCGAGGTCGCCGAGCGCGCCGGGACCCTGGCGACTCAGCTGCACCAGCGGGTCGCCGGCGTGATCGAGAACATGTCGTACCTGCCGTGCCCGCACTGCGGCGAGCGAGTTGAGGTATTCGGGTCAGGCGGCGGCCACGTGGTGGCCGAGACCCTCACCCGCCTCACCGGCGCTCCGGTACCAGTGCTGGGCGAGATACCAATCGACATGCGGCTTCGCGAGGCGGGCGACACCGGGATGCCGATAGTGCTCTCGGATCCGGACTCACCGGCGGCCAAGCAACTGCGCATGATCGCCGAGAGCCTCGGCGGACGCAGCCGGGGGCTGGCCGGACGCCAGCTCGGCCTCACGCCTGCCTGATCCCACCCGGGGCTAGCGAGCAATCCGCGCCCGGCGCCAGTGGCTCAGGTCGCCTCGACGTCGTAGGGCGGGCTCTCGCCGGGCCTGAGGCCCGGCTGAGCCGGGTGCCCGTTGGCCGCGGCCGCCGTCCACTGGGTCTGCCCCTGACCAGTCCCGTTCCCGCCATCAGCTGCCCGCCCGAGCAGCACGCCGTCGCCGGTCAGTTCGTCGACCAGGTGCTTGCGGACGAAGTGGCGCGGGTTGAGGTCCCTGACATCGAACTCGCTGAGCTCCGATGGCAGGCTGTCCTGCAGCTCGGCCTTGGCGCCCTCGGCCATCCGGCGCAGCTCCCGCAGCATGCGGCCGGCCTGCGCCGCCATCGCGGGCAGACGCTCGGGCCCGAAGACGAGCAGCGCGACGACGCCAAGCACGATGATCTTGAACGGGGATAGCTCGAACACCGTGGACTCCAGGTGGCCAGGACACACGAGCCAGTGCTCGATGCCAACAGCCTAAACCGCCGGCGGCGCTGACCCGAATCCCCTCGCGCGCGGAAAATCTGTCGCGGCGGCCAGGACCGGTAAGGACTGGGCCGAGCCGAGGCGCAGGCTCACCGTGTGCGTCTGGCCGCTGCGAAGGAACGTCACGCTGACGTTCTGCCCTGGCGGCAGGGAACGGACGGCATCCAGCAGCGTGTCGCCGTTGGTCACCGGCTGTCCGGCGAAGCGGATGATCACGTCCCCTGGCCTCAGCCCCGCCAGCGCCGCCGGGCTGCCCGGCGTCACGGTGCTAGGACTGCCCGGCCTGGCCCCCGCGATCATGGCGCCGGTTCCGCCCCAGCCGGTGTTGATCACCGCGCCGAGGACGGAATGAGTGGCCCGGCCGGTGCGGATGAGCTCGACCGCAACGCGCCTGACCTGGTTGATCGGGATCGCGAAGCCAAGACCGATGCTGCCGCCCTGCGTACCCATCAGCGGGTTGGCCCCGAGGGTGTCGATCGCGGCGTCGACGCCGATGACCTGTCCGCGGGCGTTCACCAGCGGCCCGCCCGAGTTACCGGGATTGATGGGGGCGTCGGTCTGGATGGCATCGAAATAGACCTGCGATGTGCTCCCGGCCGCCGCTCCCGGCTGCACCGGCCGGTTGACCGCGCTCACGATTCCGCTGGTCACGGTGTCGGCCAGGCCAAGGGGCGAGCCGACCGCCAGCACCGGGTCGCCGACGTCGACAGCGGCGGAGTTGCCGAGGGTGAGCGCCGGCATGCTGGCCGATCCCACCGCCTTGATGACCGCGATGTCGGAGAACGGATCCCGGCCGACCACGGCCGCGGGCTCCGACTGGCCATTGGCGAAGTAGACCTCAAGCGAGCTGTTGGTGACCTGGCCGTCGAGCGTCACCACATGGTTGTCGGTGACGATGTAGCCGCCCTGGATGATGAACCCGGATCCGGTGCCCTCACCGCCGTTGACCTTGATCATCACCACGCTCGGCGTGACGCGCGCCGCGATCCCGGCGACCGAGCTGGCCGGACGGCTGGTCAGCGCTGGCGGCACCGTGCCGAGGGTGTAGGTGGGGTCGGTCTGCGGGCTCTGCGTGTGCAGTACGACAAAGCCGCCGACCACGCCGCCGAGGATTGTGCACGCCAGGGCGAGGGCCGCGACCAGCAGCGCTAGCCGGCCGCGTCGACGGCCGTCGGTGCCGCGCAGGAAGCTGAGCCGGCGCGGCGAGCGCGGCCCGCCGTTGCCTTCGTCTCCGCCAGCCCCGTCTCCGCCAGCCCCGTCTCCGCCAGCCCCGTCTCCGCCAGCCCCGTCTCCGCTGCCTGCGTCTCCGCCGACGAAGCTGCCGGCGCCCAGCAGGCCCGGCCGGCTCGAAGCGTCGCCGTCGGGCCAGCCAGTCCCTGCCGAGCCCGGACGGCTTACTCCGCCGCCGGCGGGCCGCGCCTGGCTCGGCGCGGGCGCTGAGGCCAGCCGCACGTTCCCGCTCGCGCTGCCAGCGGGCCGGCCGGAGCTTCGCGCCGACGTGCTGTTCAACCTGGCCGCGGCCGTCTTGGCCCGGCCAGCCTCGAACGCGGAATCCCGGTCAGCCGCGGTCGCCCACGCCCCCGGCAGGAGGGCACCGGACCTGGTCCGATCGCACGGGCGGCCGACGTGGCCAGCCGTCGCGCTCGCCGAGCCCGGCCGCCGGAAATGGCCTGGATGGCCGGCCATGTCCGGCATGCTGGGTGACTCGGCTGCGTCGTCCACCCCTGGCTGTCCGGACATCCATCCGCCTCCCCGTGACGGCACCCCCGTGGCGTCTTGCGAACAGCCGTCGCGCCATACCTCCCCTAGGCCGGACAGGAGTAGGCATGGTCAGCGGAACGGGTTTGCCAGCGTCACCAGGCGGCGGAATCCGCGGCCAAGCCGGGCCCAGAAGCCCGGCGGTCCGTCGTGCGGCAAGGCCCCGATGACCTGGGCCACGGTGCCTGCAGGCGCGTCCGCCACGACAGTGAAGACATAGCCAGATCCTGACCACGCGATGGTCTGGTCGTCGGGGTCGACGGCGTAGGCGTCGTGACCGGCTATGGCGATGCGCTGCCAGCCCTTCATCGCCGGGGGCAGCACGCCGCGCTGGACGAACAGGGAGATAACCGACAGGCCGTCGGAGTACGACAGCCCGATCACCGGGCCTGCCGATGCCGGAGTCTGGGTGGCGGCGAAGAGCGTCAGCCCGCCGGGCAGCCGGCCAGGCAGCGGCCAGCCCTTGGCTCTGAGCGCGGCGATCACCGAGTCGCTGATCGGCCGGCCGTCAGGCGCTGTCCCGGCACTCGGCATCCCGGTCAGCGCCCCGGGGCCAAGCCGGACGGCCGAGAACGTGATGTCGCTCAGCATCCGCGAGTCGTTATCGAACAGCTCCCGGCGCAGCGGCAGCTTGGTCGTCGCGTCGATCCAGTACCGAGCCACTAGCCGCCCGTCCGGCCGGTCGACCGTTACGAGGTCAGCCTGGCGCCCGGCGGCCGAACTGTGGCCGGCAAAGTCGAGCACGTAGTCGGCCTGCAGCAGGCTCAGCTGGGGCACCGAGATGATCATTGAAACGCTCGGCTCCGAGCTGCCGGCCCCGTTGCCGACGGCAGGATCGCTCGGGCTCGCGGCGCCGGCAACGGGCTCGGCCACGGTCTGGCCGCCCGGCCGGTGCCAGATGGCAGAGACGAAGACCCGCGTCCCGGCCGGCCCCCACCACCTGGCTACCTGGATCGCGCTGAACGCGGTGGCGCGGCAGGCCGCCGCGGCCTGGCTCATGAGCTGAAGCCCGGTCCTGGCCGCAGTGGCGCGGGCAGCGGCGGTGCGCGCCACGGCCGGGTCATGGTGCGCCGGCGCCGGCATCGGCCACGAGCGGTAGGCGGCCGGAGGGCCATCGGGCCGGTCGTGCATCGCGAGCGCGAGGGCTGACGACCCCGCGAGGACGAACACGACGGCCGCGCTGGCGACTCGCCAGTGGGAAACCTGGAACATCACGGCAGCGAACTGGTGTGATTCCTGCCGTTGTCGGACTCCCCCGTCCTGGGCTGAACCAGTCCGTTCAGGTGCAGGCCATTGACGTCGGCGTGCTCCAGGAGCAGCACGTCCACCGAGGGCGTGACCTTCGGCGCCGGCGCCTGGGCCTGCGGCTCACCGCCGGCGATGAACGCCGCCGTGCCGAGGCCAGCCAGGAAGACTGCGACCGAGCCCGCCAGGAAGTAGCGGCTCGCTCTGGACTCCGGGCGGCTGTGCGCGGCGAAGGGAAAGCCAGCCCCCGCTGGCTGTGGCCAGATGTCGTCATCGCTCTGCGCGGAGAGACCCATCAGGCGTCCGGTAAGCGCGGAGCCAGCAGCCGCTTCACCGAGCGCGTTCATGCGCCGCTTGAGCGCCCGGAGTGCCGCGGCCTCGTCTCGGCACCAGCCGCATCGGGCTAGGTGGCCGAGGACTCGGTCGCGATCGTCGCCGTCGAGTTCTCCGTCAATCAGCGCCGAGAGGCGCTGGCCGAGATGCGTCACGGCTGCCCTCCTTGCGGTAGCGGCGGCAGCGGCAGGTCGATGTGCAGCCGGGGCTGCGGGACGGCGGCGGCAATCCGCCTCGGCCGGCGGTGCTCGAGCGCCTGGCGCAGCTGCGCCCGGCCGCGATGGATCCGGCTGCGAACCGTGCCGAGCTTCACGCCCAGCGTCTCGGCGATTTCCTCATACGACAGGCCCTCGATATCGCAGAGGATCACCGCGGCGCGGTACTCCGGTGCGAGCGCCTTGAGCGCGGCGTGGATGTCCCCGTCAAGATGACGGTCGTCAAACGCCTCGGCGGGCGTCGGCTCGCTGCCGCCAAGCCGGGATTCAGTCTCGTCGGCGAGGCCTTCGAACCGGATTCGCTGCCGCCTGCGGGCCATATCCAGGAACAGGTTGGTCGTGATCCGGTGCAGCCAGCCCTCGAAGGTGCCCGGCGTGTAGCTGTCCAGCGAACGGAACACCCGGACGAACACTTCCTGGGTCAGGTCCTCAGCGTCATGGGTATTCCCGGTCAGCCGGTAGGCAAGGCGATAGACCCGAGCCGAGTGGTCGCGGACGACAGCTTCCCAGCTCGGAGGCGTCCATACGGGCGCGTCAGCGGCGGGCGGCTCCGCCTGCCCGGCACGATCCACGGCATCCCCCTTCACCGCTCCCGCAACGTCCAACACGCCTGCTGCCCCAAATCTTCCGCCCGAAGTCGCCCATGGCCCCTTAGCGACAATTGTTGCGTGACCGGATGATCCGCATATCTTCTGTAGCCCTTAAACGTGCCGGCCGCCTGCCTGGTTCCCGTTCGAGGTTACCTGGCTTGATTCACGTACGTCGGTGCAGCCCGTTAGGCTGCCACCCTGAGTAACAGACGGAACCGAGAGAGGTGAGCATGTCGATCACGGCCGGCACCCTCGCCTATATCGACGACTTCGTGCCCGAGGACGAAGCCCTCATCACCGCGCGGCGGCAGGCGGCCGAGATCGGCGGCGCGGCCCCGGTCAGCCCGCTCACCGGGGGCGCGCTGCGATTCCTGGCCGCCGCCATCGGCGCGCGGGCCGTCGTCGAGATCGGCACCGGCTGCGGTACGTCCGGGATCTGGCTCCTGCGGGGCATGCGGCCGGGCGCCGTGCTGACAACGGTCGACGTCGAGCCCGAGCACCAGCGCCTGGCGCGGGCCGCCTACCTCGCGGCGGGATTCCCGGCGGGCCGGTACCGGCTCATCGGAGGGCTGGCCCTCGAGGTGCTGCCGAGGCTGGCCGACAGCGCCTACGACATGGTCTTCGCCGATGCCGACCGTCAGGAGTTCCCGGATTACCTCAGCGCCGCGCTGCGGCTGCTGAGGCCGGGCGGGATCGTGATCTTCAACGCCACCATGCCTGGAACGACAAGCACGGAACGCCTGCCCGGTGAGGCCGAGATGGCTGCGCTCGGCGAACTGCGCGAGCTGGTCAGAACCAATGATCGCCTGGTGCCGCTCCTTTTGCCGGTGGGCAACGGCCTGCTGTCGGCCGTGAAGCGCGCTAGCTAAGCCAGCTCAGCAGCAGGCGGGTGCCGAATCCGGTAGCCCCCTTGGACAGCTCGCCGTCGTCGGCGGCCGCCCGGCCGGGCCCGGCAATGTCCAGGTGGGCCCAGGCCGTGTCCGCGGGCACGAAGTCGCGCAGAAAGAGCGCCGCAACGATCGATCCGGCCCCGACGTGCTCCCTGGCCACGTGCGCGACATCGGCCACCGGCGAGTCCAGCGCCGGCCGGTAGCCGTCTTCCAGCGGCATCCGCCACAGCAGATCTCCGCTCGCCTGGCCGGCGCCGACCAGGGCGTCCGCGAGGGCGTCGCTCGTCGCGTAGACGGCCGCGCGGATCCCGCCGAGTGCCACCCGCGCCGCGCCGGTGAGGGTCGCGATGTCGACGATCTGATCAGGGGCCAGTGTCGCCACCGCGTACGCCAGAGCGTCGGCGAGGACCAGGCGGCCCTCGGCGTCGGTGTTCAGCACTTCGACGGTCCGCCCGCCGAACTGCGAGATCACGTCGCCCGGCCGGTAGGCCGAGCCCGACGGCATGTTCTCGGCGGCCGCGACCAGGCCCGTGACCCGCGCCCTGACCCCCAGGGAGGAAAGCGCGGACATGACGGCAATCACGGCACCGCCGCCCGCCATGTCCGTTTTCATCAGCTTCATGCCGTCGGTGGGCTTGAGCGACAGCCCGCCGCTGTCGAACGTGATGCCCTTGCCGACCAGCACGACGTGCCGGTCGGCCCCGGCCGGGTGATAACTCAGCTCGATAAGCCGCGGCGGCCGGACCGAGCCCGCGCCCACGGCGAGAATGCCGCCGAAGCCCTCGGCGGCCAGCTCCTGCTCCGCCCGGATCCGGACCTCGACGCCGCGGCCTGCGGTCAGCCGCGCCGCCTCGGCGGCCAGCCACTCCGGGCTCTTGACCGCCGACGGGGTATTGGCCAGGTCCCTGGCGACGGCGACCGCTCCCGCGATGACCGCGGCCCTGCTCACCTGCGGGCTCAGGGCCTCAGGGTCGCTGGTGAGAAGGCGAATCTCGCCTCCCCCCGTACTATCGGCCCCGTCCTCGCTGTGCTGGCCGTCGCTGTGCTGGCCGTCGGCGTCTGGCCGCGCGCTGAACCCGTAACCGCCGAGCAGCGCTCCCTCGGTGAACGCCTGAACGCCGGTCCCGGCCTCGATGCCTGTGACATCGGCGACCGCGACCTTGTCGTCGCCGCAGCGGCGGGCCAGCTCGGCCCCCGCCCGGCGCAGAGCCCTGGCCGAGCCGTCGCCGGTGCCGAGGAACAGAACCCGCACGACGCGGCCGTCGATCGCGATGGCCGATTCGCAAATCTCGCCGGCCTTGCCCCCGAACCCGTATGCGGCCAGGAGATCGCCGACGCTGGCCGGGAGCAGGGAGTCAAGGGGCGGACAGGCAGGAACCTCGGCGTCGGCAGCGGCCGCACCTAGGGCGATGCCGACGGCGATCAGGTCTGGAGGCTCGGTCTCTCCTGCCAGTGCGGACTGGACAAATGCCGCAAGCGGCGGTGAACCGAGCCGGGGTAGCAGGGTGACCCCGACTGTGAGCGGCAAGGTCAGCCGACGGCGGAGGTCAGCGCGTCACTAAGCGCCCGCGCCTCGTCAGGGGTCAGCTCGACAACCAGGCGCCCGCCGCCTTCCAGGGGCACGCGCATGACGATCCCACGGCCCTCCTTGGTGACTTCAAGCGGACCGTCACCCGTCCGCGGCTTCATCGCCGCCATTCAGCTCCCCTTCCGTGCCCAGGGCTGCGCCGAACCGCACAACGCAGGAGACTGCAGGCGTGCGGTGCCTGACGGTGCTCCAGCCAGCCACATACATCTCGATCAGTCCCTCTATTATCCAGTGTTCGGGCGCCCGATGGAAACGATCAGCATTCCCACCCTCGCTGGTCCGATTTCAGGCGAGACTGGGACAGGCCACCTTCGGCTGTCCCGAGCGGCGTAAACACCCTGACGGGAAGGACGTCCAGTGACCGACAGCGTGCTGAGTCAGACCGATGGCGCAGTGGCCACAATCACGATCAACCGGCCCGAGGCCAGGAACGCCCTGACCGCTGAGACCAAGGTCGCCCTCCTGGCCGCCCTGCGCGCGGCGGGCGCCGACGACAGCGTCCGGGCGGTCATCCTCACCGGGGCCGGACAAGCCTTTTCCGCAGGTCAGGACCTACGCGAGCACGCCCAGCGGCTGCAGGAGGGCGGCGCCGTCGCCCTGGACACTGTCCGCGAGCACTACAACCCGATGATCGAGGCCATCGCCACGATGCCCAAGCCAGTGATCGCGGCGCTGCCCGGCGTCGCCGCCGGGGCCGGGGCTTCGCTGGCGTTCGCGTGCGACTTCCGGATCGCCGCTGAGCGGGCCAGCCTCGTGATGTCGTTCTCGCGGGTCGGCCTCGGCGCCGACTCGGGCGCTTCCTGGACGCTCCAGCGGCTGGTCGGACCGGCCAGGGCGGCCGAACTGCTCATCCTGGCCGAGCCGGTCGACTCGGCCACCGCCCTGCGCCTCGGCCTGCTCACCGACGTGGTCGCTGACGACCTGCTCCCGACGGCGGCGGCCGAGTTCGCCGCCAGGCTGGCCGCAGGCCCGACCCAGGCCTTCGCCGCGATCAAGGAGAGCCTGCTCTACGGGGCCAGCCGGACGCTCAGCGATTCGCTTGAGCTCGAGGCCCAGCTCCAGACCCGGCTCGGCGCGACGAAGGATCACGTGGCCGCGACGCTGGCCTTTGTGAATAAGCAGACGCCCAGCTTCGAGGGCCGCTAGCAGCACCCGGCCCGGCCGCCGACTCATTGGGACCGTTAGTCAGCGCTATGCACTGACCAGCGGTCCCAATAATCAAGCAAGCACATCGGCCGGCCGTATGGCGAGCGAGCTCGGGGCCCACCGCAACGCCCGCTGGGGTGCGGGCCGGTCCGGCCCAGGCGCAGCCGCGTTCCCGTCCCGAAGGGGTTTTTAGCTGGCCGCGGTGAGGTTGCCCAGGGCCAGCGGCCCCATCGGCAGGCCGTTCTCCTCAGCCAGGACCAGTTCCTCGTGGGCCCAGACGATCTGCTCGGTGACGTCGACCAGATCGGCCAGGTCGAGCCGCTCGTAGCGACCGGATGACGTGCGCCAGGTCACGGTCCCGCCGTGCCGCCAGACGGTCAGGTGCCTGCTGATGGACAGCACCGAGATCCCGCTCGCGTCGGCGCGCATGACCCCGTCCAGGCCACGCTCGACGAGGGCCGATTCCAGCTCATCGACCAGCCACTCAGGGCTGTAACGCGGCCGGCCGGGGTAATCGGGCAGCGCCGCAGGCGGGATGCGCAGGGCGAACCAGACCGCCTTACCCGGCGTCTTGCTGTTCCCGAGCCGGGACAGGGTGAGGTGACATCCCCACTGGCCGGCCGACAGCCCGTCGACCACCTGGAGCCCGCGGCCGCTCACCGAGTCGGCCGGCGCCTTGGCCATGCCGGTCATGGTGACCGCGTCCCAGCTCCGCTCGTAGTCGTAGATCTTGCAGACCAGCTCGCACGTGCGGCCGCTGCCGCGCAGGTACACCCAGATTTCGGGCACGCCCGTCGGCGATCCCGGCAAGGCGCCGCCCATCGCCGACTTGCGGTGGGCGTGCAGGGTGTTGGCGGCTAGCTCGCTGGCCATCGTGACGCCGTCATGCACCAGCCCCGACGGGATGGGGAGGGTCGAGACCGCCTCCCGGAAGAATCTCCTGGCCGCGGCCGCGCAGGTCGTGTCCACGGGCAGGGGCCGGACAAAGCAGCCGCCGGCATTCAGCCCGGCGTCGGCCAGGCTCGCTGGCCTGGGCGGAAGCACTGCCAGGGCCTCAGCGAGCGGTGCGGCCATGAATCCCACGGCGGGCGTGACGGGCTGGCCCATCGCGCCCTTACCGGTGCCGTCAGGCGTTGGCGGCCGCATGCCCTTCCGCCCTCCCGAGTAAGGCTCTGTGAAGCACAGATTATGAGTATTGTACGAACTTTCGCAATACCAGTCCGGTAATGCTTCGCAAAATGGTCGAAGTGTTCACTCGAGCACGACGCGTCACTGTCCGGGCGGAAAGGCGCCCATTGCCGCCGGGGTTCGGTGCGGGCCGCCAGCTTTCCCCCGCGGGGGTCCGGGGGTCGTCCCCCGGGCTAACACCGCCGGCCCGCGCCGTACCCCGACGTCCGGCGGTCAGCGCGCGCGCTCCAGGTCATACGTTCCGGTCCTGGCAGCGGCGATGAAAGCGGCAAACGCGGCCCGGCTGACCACGTGCGCGCCGTCGGCCGGCCGCGTGCTGTCGCGGATCGCGACAATCCCCGGCAGGTTCGCCGCCACTTCGACGCAGCCACCGTTGTTCTGGCTGGCCCTGGCTTTGCGCCAGTCAGCCTGAGACAGATCCGTCATGGCGTTACTCCAGTCGTTGCGCTAGGTGTCTGAGGTAGGCAGTGGTGTCGAGCGGTTCCAGCGCGGCTTCGCTGGCCCGGTCAAACGTGTGGCCGTAGCTGTCGACCAGGTCGGGCTGACTCACCTCCTGAATCGCGGTGTCGGTCTCGGTGAAGACCACGCCCGGCTCCCCGTCGGGCAGGTCGAAGATGTTGACCGGCGAGAACATGCCCTGCGGCGGGCCGTCTTCGAATCGCTGGATGCGCACGTCGATGCCGGGCTTTGCGGCCAGATCGACAAGGTGCTCGATCTGGTCGAGGCGATCGGCCCTGGAGCCCCACCGGTACATCAGCGACGCCTCGGTGAGGACTGCCTCGATGACCGGACGCGTCGCGTCGGCGTGGCTCAGCACTTCCTGACGGCGCAGGCGGGCAGCCATGGCGCGCTGCCGCCAGGTCGGCGGGCGACCGCCGAACCGCAGGTGAGCCTCCATGTAGTCGCGCGTCTGGAGCAGGCCGGGTATCAGCAGCGGCATGAACACGCGGATCCGCGCAGCGTCGTTCTCGTAGCCGGGGAACTCGTTCTCGAACACGTCCGGGTAGTCCCGCCACCAGGCCCTTGTCCTGGCGAGCACCGCGAGCTCCTCCAGCTCATCGCGCTCCGCCTCGTCCACCCGGTAGATGCGCAGCAGGTCCCTGATGTCGCTCATCTCGGGCCGCTTCCACAGGTTGGCCTCGAACCGGCCAACCTTGCCCCGGCCCCATCCGAGCAGGTCACAGACGTGGTTCGCGGTGTGCCCCGAGTCGCGCCGCAGCTCGGTTAGCCGGCGCGCGAGCCGCCGCTTGGCAACCGTCGCGCCGTAAGCGTCGTCGCTCATCGGACCGCCCTTCGCCTGCCAAGCGCCCTCGATGGCACTCAAAGTTGTGAATCACAAACATGGTATCGCAGCTGAACGGGGCAAGGAGCCGAGAATGCGCCGTTATACCGCCATTGTAGGCAATGGCTGGCCAGGCAGACGGACGGCGCACGGCCCGGGACGGCCGGCGGACGCACCCGCCGTGCCGCATCGGCGTCGGTCGCCTCGCCCGGCTAGCAGGCTAGCAGGCGGACCCCCCGAAGCCGGACGAGGTGCGCCTATTCGGTCAGATCGAACTCGCCATTCCTGACCCCGTCCAGGAAGCACTCCCATTCGTGCTCGTCGTAGACCAGCACGCGGCCCTCCGGATCCGCCGCGACGCGCACCAGCACCCAGGTGCCGCCGCCCGGACGCGCGGTCATGGCCACCTCGACGGCCCCCTGCAGCTCGGCGGCTTCGTCGCCAGCCCGGCTCCAGTCGAGCGCGCTGACGTCGATACCAAGAGCCTGTACCGCAGGTTTGCCAGTCATGGCCCACAGTCTGGCACGGGTTCGCCGTTCGACGGAAAAGACGCATTAGCCGGCCGCTATTTCGCGGGCGGGCTAAAAGGGCTTGCACGGCGCCTGAGCAGGCCAGAAGCCATTCGGACATCGAGGATGCTACCGGCGTTTGATAGCGGTTAAATCTCCTTCCGGCGACCTAACTTAATTATTTTTGTAAACCGCATCTTCGAGGCCAGCGTCTCTTCCTACGAAGAAGATGACTCTGGCCTTTCCCGTGGCTGTTCATTCAAGGGGAGGGATGGCCGGTCCTGAATTTCGGGAAAGGCTGGACTCTTCTGCGCCTTGCTTTACAAATGCACGTCTAGTTTCCCCAACGGCAGCACGAAAGTCAGGGACTCGCCCTGGCCCGAACCAAGGAGAAAAATGCGCAAGTTCTTCATCGCGCTGAGTGCAGTCGGCGCGCTGCTGGCGCTGGGCGCCACGTCGGCCGCGCAGGCGTCGCCGCGCATCGTCAAGCCCGACGCGACCGCGACCTGCGGCAACTACTGCTTCAACCTGTACAGCCTGGCTTACGGGCGCGGTCAGATTCAGAGCGCCAACGTGCCTGGGGACAACGGCGTGGGCGGCAAGGTTGGCCAGACGATCAACCTGAAGAGCGCCACCGACGACAGCCCGAACGAGGACTTCGTGGGCGGCTACGTCGGCACCGTCGCCCAGCTGTGCTCCGAGGACCAGCTCTCGCCGTACATCTGCAACTTCTACGGCACGACTAGCAGTTACAACGGCCTCTGGCCGGTCTACGAGAGCAACTGGGCGCCGTTCGGCAACCAGACCGACCTCTGCGCTGGCGTGGCTCGCCCGGCGGCCGCGGGCGAGAACGTCACCCTCCAGCCGTGCGGCGTCAGCGGCGCGACCTTCTGGGTGGCCGACCTCGCCGACGCCCACATCGGCTACACGCCGTTCCTGAACGGCGGGGACAGCAACTTCACCCACCCGCTGGTTCTGACGGTCGTGAGCGGCCCGAAGATTGGCCGTCGTCTTCGCCTCGAGCGGCTGAACCTCCTCACCGGCGGCTACGTGGCGAACGAGCAGATGTTCTCGCTGAGCATCGGCATCGAGCTGTAACCAGGCTTACGTAGTCGCAGCCCGTGCCGGGTCCTCCGCCTATGAGGACCCGGCACGGGTGTTTTTTGCTGCCTCACGGCAATAGCAGTCGGCCAGATGGTCGTTAACGACGCCGCACGACTGCATGGTGGCATAAGCGGTCACCGGGCCGGTGAAGGTGAAGCCGTTCTTGCGCAATTCTTTAGAAAGGGCCTTGGATGCCGCCGTCGACGGCGGCACATCGGCCAGCGTGACCGGCGCCGGATCGTTATCGCCGGCGAAGCGCCAGACCAGGTCGGCCAGGCCGACCGGGAGCGCGGCGGCGGCCCTGGCATTAACGATCGCGGCCTCGATCTTCGCGCGGTTGCGGACGATGCCGGCATCGGCCAGCAAGCGCTCCACGTCCGGCGGGCCGAACTCCGCGACGGCGTCGATGTCAAAGCCAGCGAACGCCGCCCGGAAGTTGTCTCGCTTGCGCAAGATAGTCAGCCATGAGAGCCCCGACTGGAACGCCTCCAGGCAGAGGTGTTCGAACAGCCCGTTGTCCTCCCGGAGAGGCCTGCCCCACTCCTCGTCGTGATAGGCCAGATAATCCGGCGCGCTCAGCGCCCACGGGCAGCGCAGCAGCCCATCCGGCCCTTCCTCTGCACCCCGCTCGCGCAGGGGACGCTCCACGGCGCCGTCTTCCTTAGCCACTCTGTCTCCCGCTCGCCTGTCGAGGCGCCTTTTCGGCGCCGCCTTCCTTCCTCGCAAAAACCACTCGTCAGTCCAGGCGGCCCCGGCGCCTCTCCGGCTCGCTCGGGACCGCTCCTCAGTCCAGACGACGCCGCGCCCCTCCGGCTCGCTCGGAGGCGGTTTGCTCAGGACTCGTCGCCGGTCGCGGTCGCCGAGCTGGCCTGGCTGAGTGGATCGCCAGCGTCCTCGGGCTCCTCGGCGTCGCCCACGCCGGTCAGCGTGCCGTCCCTGCGCTCGCCTTCGGGCTGCAGCTCCCGCAGCCGGCCGCGCAGCCACGCGATCTCGGCGTCCCGGTCGGCGAGGACGCGGCCGATCACGGCGAACGCCTGCTCGGTAGCCCCGGCCTGGTATCCAAGCAGCGCCGGCGGCGGCCGGTAGCTCGCCACGTCGGTCCAGGACTCGAAGTCGATCTCGGCGGGCTCGGTGCTGGCGGTGCGGGACAGCTCACCGCCCCGGCCCATGGCCACCACAACGATGCCGACGAGGATCACGACGGCCATGAGGATGATTGCGATGGGCACACATGAATCGTGCCATGCTCGGTGCCGTGCTGGGCACGACGCCGGTCAGGTCATGTCGGTGATCCGCCTGGCGGAGTTCTGGCTGTGCGCGTCCAGGATGACCTGCACGACCTCGGCCGGGTCGTCGATGACCTTGAGCAGATCCGGGTCGACCGGCGAGATCTTGCCCTCGGCCAGCATCGTGTCCTGGATCCACTGCCGCAGGCCGCTCCAGTAGCCGCTGCCGACCAGGACGATCGGGAACTTCGTGATCTTGCCGGTCTGCACCAGCGTCACGGCCTCGAACAGCTCGTCCAGCGTGCCGAACCCGCCCGGCAGCACCACGAATGCCTGCGAGTACTTGACGAAGACGGTCTTGCGCACAAAGAAATAGCGGAACTCAAGGCCGATCTCGACGTACTCGTTCAGGCCCTGCTCCATCGGCAGCTCGATGCCGAGCCCGACCGAAACGCCGCCTGCCCTCGAGGCACCCTTGTTCGCTGCCTCCATGACCCCGGGGCCGCCGCCGGTGATGACGGCGTAGCCGGCCCTCGCGAGGCCAGCACCGATCTCTTCCGCGCACGCGTACTCGGCGCTTGTGGGCGGGGTCCTGGCCGAGCCGAAGACCGAGACCGCCTGACCCAGCTCGGCCAGCAGCCCGAAGCCCTCCACGAACTCGGCCTGGATGCGCAGCACCCGCCAGGGGTCGGTATGGACCCAGTCGCTCGGGCCGCGCCAGTCAAGCAGCCGCTGGTCGGTCGTCGTCTTCGGGATGTGCTTGCCCCGAAGGGTGGCGGGACCCTGGCGGCGAAGCCCTCGCCTGGGCTCAGAGTTGACGCTCATGTTCGCTAAGGTAGCGGGCCGTCCGCACTGCTAGAGCGCTCGCCCGCCCCGAGAGGTGCTGCAATTAGGCGTCCACGCCATGATCACGGAGGATGTCGTTCAGGGCGGCCTTGTCGTGCTTCTCGCCCCCGCCCAGCCGCTTGATCACCAGCACGCACGGCATGCCGAACTCGCCGCCGTCAAACTTCCGCATCCGCGTTCCGCCGACGCCGACCGACCAGGCCGGCATTTCCCCGCGGGGCAGTTCCTCGCCCGTCTGGACATCGATCACGTGCGTGGTCGCGGTCAGGATCGTGCCCGCGCCGAGCACCGCGCCGGTGCGGACACGGGCGCCGCCCACAACCATGCACCGGGAGAAGATCACGACATCGTCCTCGACGACCACCGGCACCGCGTTCGGCGGCTCGAGGACGCCGCCGATGCCGACGCCGCCGGCCAGATGGACGTTCTTGCCGATCTGCGCGCCCGAGCCGACCGTGGCCCAGGTATCGACCATCGTGCCGGTGTCGACGTAGGCGCCGATGTTGACGAACGACGGCATCAGCACCGTGCCCGGGGCCACGTAGGCGCCCCAGCGCACGATCGAGCCGGCCACCGCGCGGACGCCGTCGAGATGCTTCGTCAGCGGCACCCGGTCGTGATACCGGAAGTCGCCGACGTGCGACTCGACCATCGGCATCAGCCGGAACGCCAGCAGGATCGCGCACTTGGCCCGCTGGTCCACGACGATCTGGTCGGTGACCGGGTCGGGCCACGCGACCCGGGCCTCGCCGGCGTCGATCATGTCAACCGCGGCTACCACCTGGGCCCTGGCCTCGGTGTCGGACGGCGTCAGGTCCGCCCGCCGCTCCCAGAGCTCGTCGATGACCGGGGGCAGTGGCGAGGCTGGCTGCACTGGCGTATTCATGTCGTCGGAGCCTAGCGCCCGCGATAGCGGGTAGCTTCGTACCCGTGCCGAACAGCTCCCGGTCAGCGCGCTCGCTGCGCCTGTCCAGAGGCGCGGCCGCCGGCGTCGTGCTCGTCGTCATCGCGGGGCTTATCTACCTGGTCGTCAGCAAGCGGATGCCGCTGATCCCGCCGCCCCCCACGTCGTGCACGGCGCTGTCAGGCAAGAACGAGCTGCCGCTCAGCGTCGGCCAGGCGGGCATCGCGGCGACGATCGCCGGGGTGGCGACCAAGCGCGACATGCCGGTCCGGGCGGTCACCATCGCCTACGCGGCGGCGCTGCAGGAGTCGAAGCTGACCGACCTGGACTACGGCGACCGGGACTCGGTCGGCGTGTTCCAGCAGCGGCCGTCCGAGGGCTGGGGCACCCCGCAGCAGATCGAGAATCCCGTCTACGCCACCGGCAGATTCCTGGCGGCCCTGGCGGAGGTTCCCGGCTACCTGCGCATGCCGGTCTACCAGGCCGCCCAGGCGGTCCAGCGCAGCGCCGACGGCTACGCCTACGACCAGTACGCGGAGGTCGGGGCTCAGCTGGCCAGCGCGTTCTACGGGTCGCTGCCGCACGCCATGTCCTGCTACTACGCCGATCCGCTCGGCAAGCCGCACCTGACCGCCGCCAGCCAGGCCCTGGACGGCACGTTCGGCGACCTGCAGAGCGCGACAGTCGGCGATCCCGCCGTCGCGATCGAGGTCCGGCGTCCGGACGAGGGCTGGGCCGTAGCCGCCTGGCTCATTTCCCACGCCAGCAGCTACGGCATATCGGATGTCCGCTATCAGGGATATGAGTGGCTTGGGAGACATGGCTCGGGTCTGTGGAAGCGCGAGCGGACATCGGCCCGGACGCCGGTCGCCCCCGGTGCGGTCGTCTTCGGCTGATAGCCTGCGTATCCCCAGGGGTCAGGTGCTTGCGCAGCGATCCGGCGGGAACCCGATACTGGTGCTAGACCGCGACACGTAGGGTCGGCCCTGAGACGCTGCGGTGGCGGCCGAGCGCTGCGGCGAGCCGGGGCGCGGATGCGAAGAGGGAGAGCTCGGACGTGACGTACATCATCACGCAGCCTTGCGTCGATGTGATCGACAAGGCCTGCATCGAGGAGTGCCCGGTCGACTGCATTTACGAGGGCGAGAGGATGCTCTACATCCATCCCGATGAGTGCGTGGACTGCGGTGCCTGCGAGCCAGTCTGCCCGGTCGAGGCGATCTTCTACGAAGATGACGTGCCCGACCAGTGGAAGGACTACTACAAGGCGAACGTGGAGTTCTTCAGCGATCTTGGCTCGCCCGGCGGGGCATCCAAGACCGGCAAGATCAACTCCGACCACCCGATCGTAGCGGCGCTGCCGCCGCAGGCGACCGAGCACTAGCCAGCCCCGGACCGGGTCAGCGTGCCGGAATCCTCGACGATCGGTCAGGCGACGACGCTAGCCGCCCGGCTCCCCGAATTTCCCTGGGACGCCCTCGCTCCCGCGGCTCAGCAAGCCCGTGCCCATCCCGGCGGGATCGTGGATCTGTCGGTAGGCACTCCCGTCGACCCTGTCCCTGACGTGGTGCGCGCCGCCCTGGCGGCCGCCGCCGACTCGCCCGGCTATCCGGCGACAGCAGGCACAGCGGCGCTCAGGTCGGCCGCCGCCGGCTGGCTCGCCCGGCGGCACAACGTCGCCGTCGAGCCGGACGCCATCCTGCCGGTCATCGGGACCAAGGAGCTCATCGCCTGGCTGCCCACGCTGCTCGGCTGCGGGCCTGGCGACATCGTCGTCCATCCCGAGCTTGCCTACCCGACCTACGATGCCGGCGCGCGGCTGGCCGGAGCGCGGCCGGTGGCCGCCGACGGTCTGACCGGCCTCGGCCCGGAGAGGGTCCGGCTGGCCTGGCTTAACTCCCCCTCGAACCCGACCGGCAAGGTTCTGCCGGCCGAGCACATGCGCAAGACCGTCAGCTGGGCCAGGGAACGCGGCACGGTGCTGGCCTCCGATGAGTGCTACATCGAGCTGGGGTGGGAGGTCACGCCCCTCTCGGTCCTGCATCCGGAGGTATGCGATGGCTCGCACGCGGGCCTGCTCTCGGTGCACTCACTGTCGAAGCGATCCAACCTGGCCGGCTACCGGGCCGGGTTCGTGGCCGGTGACCAGGCGCTCATCGCCGAACTGCTCGAAGTACGCAAGCACGCCGGCATGATGGTGCCCGCGCCGGTGCAGGCGGCAATGACCGCGGCGCTGGCCGATGACGCGCACGCCGAGGAGCAGCGCGCTCGGTACGCGGGCCGCCGCGCGCGGCTGCGGCCGGCCCTGGAGGCGGCCGGCTGGGCGGTCACCGGCTCCGAGGCCGGCCTCTACCTCTGGGCATCACACCCCGACCTGGACTGCTGGGCGTCGGTCGAGCGCCTGGCCGGCCTCGGCATCCTGGTCGCGCCGGGGGCTTTCTACGGTCCCGCCGGAGCGGGACACGTCCGGGTGGCGCTGACGGCGACCGACGAGCGGATCGACGCCGCTATCAGCCGCTTGACGACCCCATAACGGAACGGGGCTGCGCGGCGGGACTGTCGGTACCCACCGCTATCGTCAAACACATGATCGAAGAATTAGTCATACCCAGGACTGACCCGCATCGTTCGCTGCCCGACCCAGCCGCCCTGCCGCTAGAACGGCTGGAGGCGCAGATCTGCGAGCTGGCCGGACACCTGGCGGCCGCCACCGGCCGGTTCCTGGTCCTCATCGGCGAGTTCGACGCGCGCCAGGGCTGGGCCAGCTGGGACCAGGGATCCTGTGCGGCCTGGCTGGCCTGGAAGTGCCAGCTGTCGCGCGGCGCCGCCCGCGAGCACGTCCGGGTGGCCAGGGCCCTGCGCGACCTGCCGGTCCTAACCGGCGAGCTGACCGCCGGCCGGATGTCGTACGCCAAGGTGCGGGCGCTCACTCGCATCGCGACCCGCCAGACTGAATCCGATCTGGCCGAGCTCGCCGGGCCGATGACGGCCTCCCAGCTCGAGCGGTTCACCGCCGCGCACCGCCGGGTCAGCAACGCCGACGACCAGCTAGCCCACGACCGCCGGCGGCTGTCGGTCCGCGTCGAGGACGACGGAGCGGTGACCATCAGCGCCCGCCTGCCGGCCCTCGACGGCGCGGTGGTGCTGAAGGCCCTGCGCGCGGCCGTAGGCGAACGGGCAAACACAGGCGTCTCCGCGGAGACGCCGTCGGCCGGTGACCTGCCGGCCCAGCCGGTCATGGACGCTGGCGTGCGCGACAGCGCTAGTCTGGCCGACGCGCTCGTCGAGGTGTCCCACTCGTTCCTGGCCGGGAAGATCGCCGCAGCGAGCAACCCGGACATCTACCACCTCATCGTCCACGTCGGCCCGGAGGCACTGACCTCCGGCCCCGAGCCCGATGCGGCCGGCGTCTCCGCGGAGACGCCCTCGGTTCAGCCGGACCGCGTCTCCGCGGAGACGCCCTCGGTTCAGCCGGACCGCGTCTCCGCGGCGACGCCTTTGGCCCGGCCAGCGTGGCATCCCGCCGACCCCGCCCGCTGCCACCTCGAAGACGGGCCCGCGATAAGCCCCGCCACCGCCCAGCGCCTGGCCTGCCAGGCCGCAGTGAGCTGGATGCTGCACGATCACGACGGGACCCTGCTCGATGTCGGCCGGCGGCACCGCCGTCCGCCGCCGCCGCTGCGCAACGCCGTCCGCGAACGTGACCGCTGGCGCTGCCAGTACCCCGGATGCGAATCGCACCACACGGAGATCCACCACATCCGGCCCTGGGCCCTCGGCGGCAAGACCCGCCTCCGCGACCTGATCAACTTCTGCGACGTCCATCACGTGATCGTGCACGCCCGCGACCTGCTGATCATCGACAACGGCAGCGGCGGATTCACGATCTGCCGCGCCGACGGGACTCCCATCCCGGCCAGCCCGCAGCTGCCGCCCATCAGCGGTGAGATCACCGACTGGCACGACGCCGACATCACGGCCGACAGCATCATCCCGGCCGGCCTGGGCGACCGCCTCGACCTCGACCTGGCCATCTGGGCCTGTTTCGCCAATGCTCGCATCGCCGAGGAACGCCGGCGCGATCAGGCGATGACGGTGCCGCCAGTCCGCCAGTAGACGCCGTCGGCCCGGTCCAGCAATCCCTGGTCGACCATGTACCGGCGCAACGCGGCGTGATCGGGGTGGATGGCGCGCATGAAGTCATCCACGTCCCGCTCGGGGTAGCGGACGCCCGGCTCGAAGGCCAGCGCCACCTGGTTGAGCAGCAGACGGCGCCGCGACATCTTGGCCGGCATCGTCTCCACGCGGCCGTCTCGTACGAACGCCTGCAGGCTGGGATCGCTGGCCAGCGCCTCGATGACGCGGGCCGGGTCGAGATCGCTCACCCCGTGATTATGCCGAGCGAGCGCGCCGGCGTCTTCTCGGTTTTCCTGGCGCTCCGCTACTATTCCTAGAACACGTTCTAGTTAGTTGGCGGGAGGCTGCACGTGGCGGACCTCGAATCGATCGCAGCCGAGCTGCTGCGCGCCTACGGTCGCTCCGAGCCGACGCTCGCGCCGCTGACCAGTACTTATGACGGCCTCACGGTGGATGACGCCTACGCGATCCAGCTGCTGCAGATCCGCAGGCGGCTCGACCGCGGGGCGGCCATCGTCGGCTTCAAGGTCGGGCTGACGTCCGCCGCCATGCAGCAGCAGATGGGCGTCTACGAGCCGGACTTCGGCCACCTGCTCACCGACATGCTGCACGCGGCCGACGACCCGGTCGACACGACCGAGTTCCGGCAGCCGCGAGCGGAGCCGGAGATCGCGCTGATCCTGAGCCGCGACCTGCGTGGTCCGGGGCTCTCGGTCGCCGACGTGATCGGCGCGACCGCCTACGCGCTGCCCGCGATTGAAATCATCGACAGCCGGATCACGGACTGGAAGATCGGCCTGATCGACACCATCGCGGACAATGCCTCGAGTGGCGGGCTCGTCCTCGGCCAGTCGCCGGTACCGGTCGGCACCAGCGATCTGTCACTGGCCGGCTGCGTCTTCCGCCGGAACGGGCGGATCATGGCGACCGGCGCCGGGGCGGCGGTGCTCGGCTCGCCCTGGCACGCGGCGACGTGGCTCGCCAACAGCCTGACGGCACGCGGCGCCACGCTAGCGGCCGGCAGCATCATCCTGACCGGCTCGATCACGGCGTCGATCCCGGTCACTGCGGGCGACGCGTTCACCGTGACGGTCGATGGCCTCGGCAGCACGACGGCGGTGTTCGACTAATGGCTACTGTCACCGCCGCCATCGTGGGCTCGGGCAACATCGGCACCGATCTTATGGCGAAGCTGCAGCGCCACGGCGAGATCGTGGACCTGCGCTACATGATCGGCGTCGACCCGGACTCCGACGGCCTGGCCCGCGCCCGGCGGAACGGCCTGTCGGCAAGCCACGAGGGCGTCGACTGGCTGCTGAGGCAGGACGATGTGCCGGACATCGTGTTCGAGGCCACCAGCGCGAAGGCGCACGCCGCGAACGCTCCGCGGTACGCCGAGGCGGGGATCCGGGCGATCGACCTGACCCCGGCCGCCGTCGGGCCGTATGTGTGCCCGCCGGTCAACCTCGACCTCAACCTCGACGCGCCGAACCTCAACCTGATCACCTGCGGTGGCCAGGCCACGGTGCCGATTGTGGCGGCGGTCAGCTCGGCGGTACCGGTGGCCTACGCCGAGATCGTGGCGTCGATCGCGTCCCGCTCGGCCGGGCCGGGGACCCGGGCGAACATCGACGAATTCACCGCGACAACGGCCACCGCGCTGGCGGAGGTCGGCGGGGCTGGCCGGGGCAAGGCGATCATCCTGCTCAACCCGGTCGAGCCACCGATGATCATGCGGAACACGGTGTTCTGCGCGATCCCGGCCGAGGCCGCCGAGTCCGGCCCGCTCCAGGACAAGGTCACCGCCAGCATTCACGCCATGATCGACACCGTGCGCGGCTACGTTCCCGGCTATTCGCTGCGCGCGGACCCGCAGTACGACCCGCCCGACCCCCGGTGGCGCGGCATGGCCAGGGTCGGCGTGTTCCTTGAGGTGCGCGGCCGGGGCGACTACCTGCCCGAGTACGCAGGGAACCTCGACATCATCACCGCCGCCGCGGCCCGCGTGGGCGAGCTGCTCGGCGCGCATCTCGCCGCCGGGAGCTCCTCATGAGCGAGAACCTGCAGGTCAGGCTGACCGACTCGACTCTGCGCGACGGGTCGCACGCGGTGGCCCACCAGTTCACCGAGGAACAGGTCCGGGGAGTGGTGCACGCTCTCGATGCCAGCAATGTCGAGGTCATCGAGGTCTCGCACGGCGACGGCCTGGGCGGCTCCTCGTTCAACTACGGCTTCTCCCGCGAGGAAGAGTTCGACCTCATCGCCGCGGCGGTCGACGAGGCCACCCGGGCCAAGATCGCGGTGCTGCTGCTGCCCGGCGTCGGCACCATCGATGACCTGCGGCACGCCCACGACGTCGGCGCGTCCGTCGCGCGGATCGCCACGCACTGCACCGAGGCCGACGTATCCGTCCAGCACTTCGGCGCGGCCCGCGACCTCGGCATGGAGACGGTTGGCTTCCTCATGCTCGCGCACCGCATCGGGCCTGACGAGCTAGCCCGCCAGGCGCGGATCATGGCCGATGCGGGCGCGCAGTGCGTCTACGTGGTCGACTCGGCGGGCGCACTGATCCTGGCGGAGGCTCAGGCCCGGGTGGCGGCGCTGGTGAAGGAGATCGCCACGGACGCCCAGGTCGGCTTCCACGGCCACCAGAACCTCTCCCTCGGCGTAGCCAACAGCGTGCTCGCCGTGCAGGGCGGGGCCAGGCAGGTAGACGGCGCCCTGTGCGCGCTCGGCGCGGGCGCGGGCAACGCGCCTACCGAGGTGCTCGCGGCGACGTTCGACAAGCTGGGGATCACCACCGGCATCGACGTGCCCGGCGTGCTCGCGGCGGCCGATGAGGTGCTCAAGCCAACGCTCAGCCGGCTGCCGTTCGCCGACCGCTCCGCGGTGATCCAGGGACATGCCGGCGTCTATGGCAGCTTCCTGCTCCACGCCGAGCGGGCGGCTCAGCGGTACGGCGTGCCCGCCCACGAGATCCTCCAGAAGGTGGGCGAGGCCGGCTACGTCGGCGGCCAGGAAGACATGATCATTGACATCGCCATAGGCCTGGCGGAGGCGGCCGCGAGCTGACGCCCGGCGGGCTTATGCACGGGCTCGGCCCATAAGGCTTCCTAGTTACAGGTAAATTCATCGGTTAAGCAACGATCCGGACAGGCGGACTCGCGTTCGCCTGTCTAGTGCGGCTTTAATGCAGGGTGCTGGGCAGCCGACGTTGCTCGCGGGCCAAGCGGTGGGAGATACGGATGCGCGAGTCGGAGACCTTTGACGCGTTCTACGTCAGAACCGTCGCGCATGTCACCAGCCAGATGCACGAACTGGCCGGCGGCGATGCCCTAGCCGATCACGCGGTCCGCGAGGCGTACGCCCGCGCCTACCAGCAGTGGTACGAGGTATCTGGCTACCGCGACCCGGAGAACTGGGTACTCGATATCGCCAAGGAGGCGTTCGAGCGCAGGCGCGTGCAGGGCGCGCCGGCGGCAGTACCGCCCCCGGACACCGGGACCTGGCCCGGCATGTACCGGGAGCCGGCCGTACCGAGGCAGGCCCCCGACCCCGACTCCACGCTGGCCAGGCCGAACGAAGGACGCCGCGGCGCTGCTGCCGCTGGCGACGTCGCCGCGGCCGGCGCCGGCTTCGCCGCAGCCGACGGCGCCGGTCAGGTCGGGGAGGCAGCTCAAGCCGGCGGGTTCGCCCAGGGCGGCCCGATTCCCAGCAGCTTGTTCGGCAGCACCGGACCCGGCCTAGCCATCCCGTCCGACCCGTTCGGGGTCCGCCAGCGGCAGGCCGGCGCACCCGGGCAGGCTGGCGGCACCGCGCTGATGGCGGACCGGACGGGCACACCCGGGACGGCAACCACCGGCATCGGGAAGCTCGGTCAGTTCGGCGGCAACACCAAGGCCGTGGCGGCGGCGGCCGCAGCCGTCGTTGTGCTCGGCGTCCTCGGCTATTTCGCCTTCAGCACGCACCACAGCAACGGAACGCCTTCTGGCCAGCACACGATCAGTACCAAGACGGTCAGCAAGCCGAAGGCCCAGATGCTGCCCGCGGGCAAGGTCGGCGGACGCGGCGCGATCCCGTGGTCGCTGCTCGGCTCCGGCTGGACCCTGGCCGAGTTCTCCGCGACCCCGCCGGCAGCGGGTGGCAGCTCGTCAGCATCGGCCGGCTACACCATGGACCTCGTCGATCCGAAGGGCGGCCGGTACCAGATCGCAACCTGGAGCGGCACCGGCACACCGGCCCTGATCGGGTGGTCGGGCGACGGATCACTGGCGCTGTTCAGCGTCGCGGGCGCGAGCGATTCCGTCAGCTATGAGCTGCTGGCGCTCAGGAACGGCGGCTTCACCCAGATCAGCCTCCCGGCGGGCGTCACCGTCGCCGGATTCACGCGGCCCGACGGTCTCGCCCTGCTCGCGGTCAAGCGCGGGCCGGTCAGGTACAAGCTGCAGCGCTACAGCCTAGGCGGTGTCCTCCAGAAGACCATCGCCACCATGCCCGACAATCCGGCACCGCCGAACTGGCCGACTACGTGCTCCGGATTCTGCGCGATGAGCTCCCCCGATGGCGATCTTGCCGTCTGGGGCGTCTACGGACAGGAGATGCAGGTCCTCAGCAACGCCGGCGGCCCTGTCCGGAAGCTGCACGTTCCGGGCAGCGGCAAGCCGCCATCCTGCGAGCCGATCAGCTGGTGGGACGCGCAGACCGTGCTTGCGAGCTGCGTCGCGGCTTCCCCTGGCTCGGGGGCGACCGGGCTGTGGCTGGTGCCTGCCGATGGCGCCACGCCGACGCTGCTCGCGGTGGCGTCAGGGTCGGCCAGCACGGGCGTGGGCTACAACATCGATGCCTGGCAGGCGGCCGGGCAGGACTACGTCGTCCAGACGACGGCCGCCGGGTGCTCGTCTGGCGCCCTGGGAGCCGAGATCGCCAGGGCAACGTCGTCGGGCTCGGTCACGCCGGATGCGATCCCGGAGAGCACCGGCGACCACAACACGATCATCGGCAGCATGGGCGGCCGCCTCCTGATCCTCGCGCAGACGAGCTGCCCCGGCACGTCATCGCTGCTCCTGTTCGACCCGGCGAAGGGCTCCGCGCAGCCCCTGCTGACCGCGCCCGCCAGTGAGCAGGGCGTCATCGCGGCCGCGGCGTACGGCGAGCATCCCCCGACGTTCGCCGGCAACTAGCTCTGAAGCGTGCCGGCCGGACAGGGGAGGTCCGCGGTGTCCCGAGGCGTGAGGTGGATCGCGGCGCTCGCCGTCGACTTAGGCGGGGCCTTCGCCTGCGGCGCGCTGGCGTGGCGCTTCGGACTGCCGCTTTTGCGAACCGCGGCCGGCAGCGGAAACCGGATCACGCTCGCCATCGGCGTCGCGACCGTTGTCGGAGCGGCCTTCCTCATGCCGCTCGGGTCCTGGGCCTCGACCCGGGCCGACGCGGAGTCGGCTCCAGCTGACCGAGCCGGGTTCGGCGCGAGCTTCGACCGGGCGGTTGCCCAGATCGGAGATCAGAATGCCGCCTCCGTGCGGGTCGCTGGCGTCGCGGCTGTAGTCCGGCTGGCCAGCGACTGGCCGGCCAGGCGCCAGGACTGCGTCGAGTACCTGTGCCGCTATCTTCGCCTGCCGTACGAGCCCGACTCGGCCGCGCCTGGAGAACGGCAAGTCCGGCTGGCCATCATCGAGTCTCTGCGGGCAAACCTCGCGCCCGGCTCGGCCGCCGGATGGCGAGGGCTTCGGTTCGATTTCTCTGGGGCCGTCTTCGACCAGGGCTCTCTGGACGGCAGTCATTTCGTCGAGGGGTCAGTGTCGTTCTCGGGATGCCGGTTCGTGGCCGCGGGGCTGTCAATCCGTGATGCGATCTTCCGGGATTGCGGCCTGGATTGCTCGAGAGTCATGATCGACGGCGATGCGGGCCTTGACTTTGATGGGTCACAGTTCAGGCAGGCGCGCACGAATTTCACCGAGATCACCCTGGTGTCCGGGCGGCTGAGCCTCAGGCGAACCTACTGGCATGCGGGCGCCCACGACTTCGACCGGATGCGGCTTCGAGGCGGGAGCGTCCTGTTCGACAACGCCACGTTCGAGCCCAGCGAGCAACTGACCGACTGGGACAGGGCGTCCCTGGTCTCCTTCAGGAACTGCGGACTGGAAGCCGGCACGCTCAGCTTCCGGGATGCGAGGTTCGGGTACGAAGCTGCCGATGAGCCGCGCCGGCGCCGGCAGGACTCGCCCAGGGTGGCGCGGCGGGCGGTGTGGCCGGTCACGCTGGGGTTCGCTAACTGCGAGCTTGCCGGGGCAACCATCGACCTCAGCCAGGCCCGATTCGGTGCCGGGCGGGTTGGCTTCGGGCTACGCGCCACTGCGGGCGCCGTCTTGTTCCGCGCGGCTCAGTTCGCTGGCGGACACGTGTCCTTCAGGTCGAGCACGCTCGCCAGCTGTCTTCTGGATTTCAGCCACGCCATCTTCTGGGCCGACGGCGAGTCGCTCGACCCTCCCGCGACTGGCCGGTATTGCCAGAAATGGATGATTCCGATCATGGCGGCGCGCGCCGACGCGGGCGACGAGGGCACCGCCGAAGATGCCAGTGATGTGACGTTCAGCATGCTGGCCTATCCGGAGGCGTCGCAGTCGCTGGACTTCACCGATGTCTCGCTGAGCCACGTGCGGATGGAATTTGAGCACCTCCGGGCGGACGGCGGCATCATCGACTTCAAGGGCGCCTTGCTCGACGAAGCCGACCTCTGCTTCGCTAACTCACGGTTCGACGGCCTGGTCATCGTCCTGTGGAACGCCCGGATCCGCGGCGGCCAGTTGCGGCTGGACCGGTCCGCGGCCCCGGTGATCCTGACTGACGATTACGCGCTGACGCACAACGACCTGTCGATCGTTGCCATCGAGCCAGTCCATTCCGGCCACGATGGGAGCGTCGAGCAGGTCGCCGACCTCAGGCAGGTCACCCCCTTTGCCATTGGCATCAGCAGCATGGACTAGGCCCGCCGCCGGTACTTGCTGACTGTCAGGGCGCCGAAACCGACCGTCAGCGCCAGGATCCAGGCCGCCGCCCGCAGCGCCGGCGTGGCGACCGGCCCGCCGAGCATCAGCCCGCGCATGGCGTCGGCGAAGATCGTCATCGGGTTGACCTTCACGAAGGCCTGCAGCCAGCCGGGCATGCTGGCCGCCGGCACCAGCACCGAGCTGGCGAAGGTGAGCGGCAGGATGAGCATGAAGCCCGCCGTCTGCACGGCCTCCGGGCTGCGCAGGGCCACGCCGAGGTAGGCCATCAGGCAGCAGAGGGCGACGCCGAGCGCGACGACGAGCCCGAATGCGCCGATCGCACCGGGCAGCCCGCCATGGAACCTGAAGCCGAGCGCGACCGCCACGCCGACGATGACCAGCGACGTCCACACCGTCCGCAGGATGTCGGCGGTCACCCGGCCGCCGACCACGGCCGACCGGGCGATCGGCAGCGATCGGAACCGGTCGATCAGGCCCCGCTGGAAATCGGCGTTCAGGCCGACCGCGGTCTGCGTGGTGCCGAAGCCGATCCCTTGCACCAGCAGGCCGGGCAGGACGAACTGCAGGTATCCGCTGGTCGAGCCGGAGATAGCGCCGCCGAAGACGTAGACGAAGAGCAGCAGGAACATCAGCGGCTGCGCGGTCATCCCGACCATCTGCTCCGGGTCGGACAGGACGTGCAGCAGGTTCCGCCGCGCGAGGACGGCCGTCTGCGCGATCATCGGCCCGCACCCGTCAGCTCGGCCTCGGCATGGTGGCCGGTGATGGCGAGGAACGCCTCGTCCAGGCTGGGCAGCCGCACCGCGAGGTGACTGACCGGGATGCCCGCGGCGTCCAGGCTGCGCGCGGCCTCGGTCACCATGTCCTCGTCGGAAACCTGCACGGTCAGAAGGTCGCCCTCAGCGACCGGGCTCGCGGTCCCGGTGAGCATCGCGAGTGTGGCCGCGGCCGCGGCGGTGTCCGCGGGGCGCAGCGGCCTGACCTCGAGCACCTGTCCCCCGACCAGGTTCTTCAGCTCCGCCGGGGTGCCGGTGGCGACCGTGACGCCCCGGTCGATCACCATGATCCGGCTCGCCAGCTGATCGGCCTCCTCGAGGTACTGAGTGGTGAGCAGCACGGTGGTGCCGCGCGCGGCCAGATCGCGGATCATCTCCCAGAGCTGATTGCGGCTGGCCAGATCCAGCCCGGTCGTCGGCTCGTCGAGGAACAGGACCGCCGGCTCGCCGACCAGGCTGGCGGCCAGGTCCAGCCGGCGGCGCATGCCGCCCGAGTAGTCCTTGACCTTGACGCCCGCCGCGTCGGCCAGGCCGAAGGCGGCTAGCAGTTCGCCCGCCCGGCCTCGCGCGGCCTGCGGCCGCTGACCGAGGAGCCTGCCGATCATATAGAGGTTCTCCCGAGCGGAGATCAGGTCATCGACGGCCGCGTACTGGCCGGTGAGACCGATCGCGGCCCGCACCTGCTGCGCCTGGCGCACCACGTCGTGGCCGAGCACGAACGCCCGCCCCGAGTCCGGCCGCAGCAGCGTGGCCAGAATCCTGACCGCCGTGGTCTTTCCTGCGCCGTTCGGCCCGAGCAGTCCGAAGATGGCCCCCGCGGGCACCTCCAGGTCCAGTCCGTCGAGCACCCGCTTGGCTCCGAACGCCTTACCCAGCTGCTCGGTGCGGATCGCATAGTCGGTACGGATCGCCACCACGTCGCCTCCTCCAGGTATACTTCGAGTATTAAGAATCTTTATTATCGAGAGACCTGAGACACGATATGTCGCGAGTGCCGTCGCTGTCAACCGGGCCGGCCGAACAGCGAGCGTGGGAAGATCGGAGCGTGGCCGCCGACCAGTCCGACACCCCCCGGAGTCGGGCTGAGCTCGTCACGGCCGCCGCGCTTGAAGCGCGCCTGCACCAGAACTCCTACGACCGGTTCGAGGACGCCGTGGCGGCGTACTTCGGCGTGAACCGCACGGCCATGCGGTGCATGGAGGTCCTGGACCGCAAGGGCCAGCTGACGGCCGGTGAGATCGCCACCCAGACCGGCCTGTCCAGCGGCGCGGTGACCGCGATGCTGGACCGGCTGACCCGAGACGGCTTCGTGCAGCGGCTGCCCGATCCCTCCGACCGGCGCCGGGTGCTCGTCCAGCTCACCGACAAGGCGCGCCAGCTGGCCGCCGACATCTACGGGCCGCTCGAAGGCGAGCTGACCATGTTCGAGCAATTCAGCGACAACGACCTGCGGCTTATGCAGAGGTTCCTGCGGCTGGCCTCGGACGCGCTCGAGCGCCACGCCGACCGGGTCGAGCGCCAGGAGCGCGAGCGTGACTAGCCACGCGTCAGCACGTTCCGCGCCTAATCCCTAAGCTGGCACCATGTTCCGGCTCTACGACACCCGGCTCAGGACCGTCACCGAGATGACCCCGGCGCGGCGGGGCGAGCTGCGGATGTACACGTGCGGCCCGACGGTGTACCGCTTCGCGCACGTCGGCAACATGCGCTCCTACCTGCTGTCGGACCTGATCCGGCGCAACGGCGAGCGGCACGGCCTGTCCGTGATCGTCTGCCAGAACATCACCGACGTCGGCCACCTCGCCGACGACGCCGAGATCGACCCCGAGGGCGAGGACAAGATCCTCACCCAGGCCAGGGCGGAGGGAAAGACCGCGCTGGAGATCGCGCGGTTCTACGAGGACGCGTTCCGCGCGGACTGCCTGGCGCTCAACATCACGCCGCCGGACTACTCACCGCGCGCCTCGGAGTCGATCGACATGATGATCGAGCTCATCGGCAAGCTGATCGAAACCGGGCACGCCTATGCGGCCGGCACCGGGTCGGTGTACTTCGACGCGGCCAGCTTCGCCGACTACGGCGCCATCTCCGGCAACCGGCTCGACTCGCTGCGCCCCGGTCACCGCTTCGAGGGCGACGTCGACGAGCACAAGCGGTTCCACGCCGACTGGGCCCTGTGGAAGGGCGCGCCGTCGGGCCGCGAGCTGACCTGGGAGACGCCGTGGGGCACGGGCTTCCCCGGCTGGCACACCGAGTGCTCGGCCATGTCGCTGCGCTACCTCGGCCAGGTCATCGACATCCACACCGGCGGCATCGACCTGCGCTTCCCGCACCACGAGGACGAGCGGGCCCAGTCCAACTCGGTCGCCGGCCGCGACGTCGTCCGGCACTGGGTGCACGGCGAGCACGTGCTGTTCGAGGGCCGCAAGATGGCGAAATCGACCGGCAACGTCGTCCTGCTGGCCGACCTGACCTCGCGCGGGCTCGACCCGCTGGCCGCGCGGATGGCGTTCCTTGAGCATCGCTACCGCCAGCAGATGAACTTGACCTGGCAGACGCTGGAGGCCGCGGACGCGACGTTGCGACGCTGGCGGGAACGCGTTGCCACCTGGGCCAATGAGCCCAGCAAGCCGATGTGCGCCGGGTACGCGGACCGGGTGTTCGGCGCGCTGGACGAGGACCTGGACACCCCGGCCGCACTGCGGGCCCTGCGCGAGCTCGAGCGCGATCCGGAGATCCCGGCGGGCTCGAAGTTCGAGACGTTCGTCTCGGCCGACCGGGTGCTGGCGCTGGACCTGCCCAGGGAGATCGGGCGGGCTCCGGTCACCCCGAGGCTCCCCGATGGCGCCTCCGATCTCCTGACGGAACGAGCCGCTGCGCGGGAGCAAAAGGACTTCGCGGCATCAGACCGGCTCCGGGCCGAGCTCGCTTCGCTGGGCGTCACGGTCGCCGACACCGCCGAGGGCCAGACTTGGTCTCTGTCTCCCGCTCGCCTGCCGGGGCGCTCTTAGGCGCCGCCTTCCTTCCTCGCAAAAACCGCTCGTCGGTCCAGGCGGCACCGCGCCCCTCGGCTCGCTCGGTGTTGCCCGCTCGCCTGTCGAGGCGCCTCTTGGGGGCGGCCTTCCTTCCTCGCAAAAACCGCTCGTCGGTCCAGGCGGCACCGCGCCCCTCCGGCTCGCTTGTGCTTCTGCCCTATTTGCGGCTTATACGACCGGCTCCCGAATCACGTAGGAGACAAACCGTCCTCACAGCACGGAAAGTCTCCTCCCTGGTGAAGCGACGCCGATTTGTCGGACTCGTCCCTCAAGCTGCCGGCGGGTTCTCCGGCCAGGGCG
>Ga0209380_10000368_pt1 | contig 31749 bp, 30 predicted proteins | sample HubBroMetageWFT6_FD_188347 | JGI IMG/M metagenome (GOLD analysis project Ga0209380, IMG submission 188347) | Warmed and freeze-thawed soil microbial communities from the Hubbard Brook experimental Forest, New Hampshire - Hubbard Brook CCASE Soil... | ecosystem: Environmental > Terrestrial >... | reverse complement strand
CAAGCCCTTGGAAACCGAGCTCCCGAGGAGTTCGCTCGTGGGCTACAAATCAGACTACCGCTCCAGCTATCCGCGGCATAACTCGGGGCTGCACGTCAGGGCCGTGCCTGGCCATGAAGCCGGGTTGCCTATTCCGGTAACTAGAATGCCGTGGGTCGATGAGTTATAAATTTCACAGTCCATAACGCCACAGTTCGCCACAAGCTTCAAAAAAATCGGCCCGTGTTGTCCAACGGAGTTATTAGCGCCGTTACAATTGAAACTAATGTCTTTAATGTAAATATTGGTGTTAACGATAGCGGTTCCACCCGTCGACCATCCTTGGTTCGCAACCATGATAGTTGTAGCGTTGCTGTTCATCACGTTTCCAGCCAATAATGTCGTGAAGGCATATCCATCGCCGTATAGGGTTGTGTTGTCGTACAGAAGGATAGCAAACTGTATAAGATACGTACCAGCCGGAAGGTACACTACACCTCCGCCGTTAGCGTGAGCCGCGTTGGCAGCGTTCTGAATTGCCGAGGAGTCATCTAAGAGGCCGGTGCCTGTCGCTCCAAAATCGCGAACATCAAAAATGCCACGCTGACCGTCTCCTTCCCACACAGCCCAGGGACTAGACCCAGCTGGCATTGTAAAGTTGCTCGTCGAGCCGTCTGGGTTTTGCACGATCGCAAATGCCGGTGCCGAAGAAAGTTTCAGACTCCAAGGCGTGGTCCCCGTGCCGTAGGTGGCGTTCTGGACGCGGTACATCACGCCGTTGACTTCTCGGTCTTCAAAATACGTAGCGAGGGGTTCGGTAGCGTCATACAAAACCGCGGGATAGTTCTTATTGATATCGATGTCTGACGTAAACAACATGGCTTAATACCTCCGATTGCAAGTAACGAAAGGAATCCGTGTTTGGCCCTGAAGTTCGACACTTTGGACCGGTAGTCGGTCCTTCCGCCGATCCTCTGCACTGGCGCAATCCAACCTTTTTGCCCCAGCATCGAAAGAAATGACGTGTCGACCTCCACAACGAGTAAGCTTGGTGTCACCCCGCCTGGACCGCAAAGGAAGCACCGCAACGATACCTCCAAGCTGGTGTTCTACGACTAGGCTGATTGCATAAACAACCAGCAGTCCTGAGACGAATACCCATCGCTTCAGCGTTTTTGTAGCTCGCTGTAGCCGCTTGATTTTACCTATGTTTGCTTTGTAGCCATGCCTGTGAATCAATCTTCGGGTGTGATATACTTGGCAAAACGGGGCAAAAGCGTGCTAGGGTTGGGCTATCGTACTTATTCTGTCCAAACGTCTCTCGAGGCGAGCCGCCGCTTTCCGCGACGGCGAGCGTTTCAATAATACGCTCGCAATAAGCTCGCCGAAGACTCTTCGTGACGGGTCTCACTGATATCAGATGCTCGCATCAAGTCTAGACGGCTCGCTTTAGGGAGCGATAAACTCAATTCTCGATGCCGAAAAGGCATTCGGCGGCTGCCGAAGCGCGCGCAAATACAAGAACTGCAACGGTGCCACTACGCAGCGGGATAGCTCTACCAATTCGTAAGTCACACCAGTCAAACTTCAGAAAAGACCCTCACACCTTGGTAGTACCAAGGTGTGAGGGTCGGAGGCGCCGAGCACGCCACACTGTTTTCTGGTCAGACCGCCCGAGCCGAGGTACAAGTCTCCGTACAGCCCGTAACATGCGTCGTGCACTTCGTCGTTATGCAACAGCCGCAAGTGGTGCCTATGGTCGTCGTAGGCGACGTGCCTTCCTTTACGGCTTCGCCGATTCTGAGATCGAGTTCTTCGAACATGCTAGCACGAACCTTTCACTGAAAGTTGGGCCTATAGCATATCGCGGATTGTAGCGACAGTAGTTGGCGGCATTTGCTGATTGCTTGCGCGCTTTAACACTTTGTCGATAGGTTTTGACTTCCGGACTTAGTGCCACGGCTCAAGGCCGTGCAGGCGCACCCATGTAGAGTCGCTTGCCTCACCGAGCGTCAGCAGGCCGAGGGCTACGCCGGCTGCGCCCACGAGTTCGCCGGTGAGACTCGGGGTAGACATTTCAGGAGCCTGGCCCCAGCACGCGGCTTCGTTTTTCGCGATGTCTTCTAGTACACGTTTGACGAGAGCGTCCACAACCCCCAGCAGACGCCTCTCGCCGCTTGCCACTCCAACGGAGGCGTAGATCAGGGCACATCCTAACGTGCCGTGACACAGTGCATGATCCCAAAAGGCCCACGCGTTCGGCGGCGTCGCACACTCGGCAGCGAGCGTGTCTAGTGCGAATGTCGCTATCGCACTATCCGATAGCCGCCTGCCGACCCAGTAAAGTGCCGCGGCGATTCCGGGCGTTCCGTAGCACCAGGCACGTTGGTCAACGAGTCGATGGCTCCCCGCAAAGGCTGGCCAAAGTACCCGGCCCTGATTTCGCGTCGCGTGCATCATGAGGTTGGATGCCTGCCGATGAAGTATTACTCGATCGCTGCTTTCAAGCGGTTCGGTCGTTAGCACAACTGCGGCGAGCATTCCGGCGATGCCGTGAGCGATGCCTAGGTCATTCTCCGGCGGATCATTCTGGCGCAGCGGATGAACGCGGCACCAGCGATCGTCGTCGATCATCAGCCACTCAAGTAGGGAGAGTAAACGGTCCGGACCGCTCGCCGCGTTCACATAACGTGCCAGACGCGCTCCACTCCAACCCGAGATCACGTCGAAATCCCGAAAGCTCGAAACGGTTGCCGCTTCTGGCAAAGGCAAGGCGCAATCCACGTACGCATCGCACTGTTCGACGAGCCGGACATACTGCGTCGCCTGAGCTGACATAAGGGCCGCGACTGCGCGCAGTCCTGAAATACCGCTAAAAAGGCCGATTGAAGGCTTGTCCACAGCCTGCGCCGCTTGCCGTAAACATTCGTGCGCCGCTTGCCGGTATCGATCGTCCCCAGTCGCATCCGCGAGCGCCGCGAAAGCCAAGGCGAAGCCGGAGCTGCCGTCAAGACCGCGGCCATCCGGAAGATCGGCAAACTTGGCTATGAGCCGCTCCCCGATGCAGACCGCCGCCGAGCGCGCCCGCTTAGCGGTTGACGGCGACAGCGGTTGGGATCTCATCGCGGGCGGTAGCGCGTGCAGCGCGTCCAAGCAACAAGCTACGAGTGAGCGAGATGGCCCGTGATTCACCATCGTGATTGAGCGACAGTCGATTGCAATGCATATGAAAGAGCGAGACCAGCGGGTCGCGCCGAGTCTCCGATATCTCGAGCATATCGCTGTTACGCGCGGGGTTGACTTCAAGCGCACTAAGGCGCTTCAGTTCAATCCGATCCGCAGCGGAAAGGGGCCGCTGTCCGACCTTTGCAAACGCGGCGAGGGCTCTTGTCGCGATGGCCGGGTCTGCGAACCAGGGTAAGAAGGACTCCACGGCCGCGGCGATGCGTTCGTTGCTGCCATCCGACGTGCGCCCGAGTACTTTGGCGCAGATCTCGCTGTCGATCGTAAAAAATTCTTCTGCTCGAGCGAGCGCCGACAGGCCACCATACCGTTCGTACTCAGGGTCGTAGGTATCGAACGTATAGCGCAAAACCCGTTCGCACTCGAGCCAGGTCGCAGCGACGTCAATTAGCTGATTTCGAACGGCTACGTGAGATCCGTTGATCGCCCGCATTCGGAGACGAAGGTGAGCGTTAGGGTCCGCATACCGAACGAAAAACCAGCGGTCTATCTTGTCGGTCTCCCGCAACTCGCGAATCACTGGGAGCATAGAGTGTACGATGAAGTAATCGGCAGCCTGAGCGCTAATGTAAAGCTTGACGTACGTCCATTCGGAGCCTAGGCCATAGCATTTCCGAGAAGGAAGCACCATTTGCGGCAGAACGCGCTCTCGCGACGCATCGATCTTCGATTCTTTGGCGTCGGGAATGTTCTTGGCAACGGGAAGGAGCGATGCTATCAGTTCGACGTTATACCGGCCACCGGCGCCATCGATCCAGCATTGGTCGGGACTCGGCAACGCCTCGAGGAGATTCAGCGGCTGTCGTTGGCGAAACGTCTGGTCGAACAGCAGGTCGGCGGTAACTGGAGAATCGAGGTCGATCAGGAGTTGGTTATCACCCTCCGCGAGAAGTACATAGCGCGGCAACATCCAGCGCGCCCGCAATCGTTCAAGGACCGATGCGGCCTTGCGTGACGAGTCGCATCCATCCTCAAGAGAAAAGAACCAACTGCGGCGCGAGAGGACCACTCTACCGACGCGGATACGAGGAAGGTAGGTCAGACCCGCGGCGGGTCCCCAGTCAAAACCACGGATTGCGCGACGGCCGTCGTTCGCTATAGCGGCGAGGAAACGGCCGACGTTCGGTGCGAAGCGATTGGTAAGGAACACGTGGCTCTCGCAAGGTCGGATTCGTTTCTTTCGCGAGGCAGACCACAAGTAGAATTGACCGTTGTCTAATCCGACCCATAAATCGTCGGGAAAGACCTCGTCGTTCGTGCAGGGACTACCGATGCCGAGCCGGAGCTCAGTTGGTAGTACTGCGGGGCGAATCGCAACGTTGTAGAAGCGCCCTTCCGTTGGTGCGAAAACGAACTCCGCGTCGAGAGCCCCATCATCGTGCCGGTTTTGGGTCAGCTGACGCATTCGGTCGATCACCTCTTCGCCCAGGAAATCCGCGAAGCGACCGACGCTCTTCGCGGCTCCGTCCGAGGCGCCGAACGTGCTTGGTACGATGAGATACTCGCCGGCATCTACCGCTTCACGGGAAGAGGAAACCACGTGAAATCCTATCTCGAGTGATTCCAGTGCGGAGCCGGCGGCTATCGCAGGCACGACCAAGTCAAGGTCGGTGCCGGTAAGCTCAACCTCTTCGGCACCGATCCGAAGCGCGTCGCAGGCGATTCTCATCAATGCGGTGTCGCGTTTGGAGTGGTCGCTGTTCCGAGGTTCAAGGTCCTCGGGAAATCCGAGGCCGAGGTTAGGATCGACGAGTTCCAACAAGGGAACCATGCGCTCCGAGCCTTCATAGCGTTCCTCGAATCGGGTGCGGAACTTCGCCATTGTCAGTACCGGGGCGATTCGAATCCAATATTCAGCGAGCAACGCGGCGTCATCGAGGATCGTCGATTTTATGTGGCCCTTAAAGGAGCTAAGAAGATCGCTCTGCGCGACCTGACCCATCGCTTTTTCCGAGAGAGCTGTCAGCGCTGCGGAGATCGTGCGATAGTCATCGGACGCACGCGCCTGTAGGGCTACTGCATCGAGTGTTGCGGCGGTTGCTATGGCGCTGCGAACTTTGTTACCCACCATCGGATCGATCCGCTCAAACCGCTCGAGGAGATATACCGTGGGATCACCAATTGGTGACGGCCGAAGCTCTGATATGACGACCCCTGCTTCGATGAGGTGCTCCAGCACTTTTTCGGCGTCCTTCAATGGCGCCGTAAACCGCGATGCCAGCGCACGTGTGATGCTTGAGAACGATCGTGCTTCGCGTGTCACCTCCAAGACAAACTGCACTGCCTCCGTGTACCGAAGGGAGACGGGGCGCTGCTCTGTCACGATCGTGTGCCCGGCCGCGATCGAGTTCGTTAGGGCAACATTCGCCACGTAAAGTCTGCCACCACGCTGCAAAATGGCTCGATTTGCCACATACCTAACCGCGCTCCGGTTTTCGCCCTGCTCCAAGGCTCGCGCGATCTCCATGAGCAGCCCCATGTCGGGACGCGTTCGGGTCCGGCGTGCTTCAGCGTCAACCTGAAGGGTCGTAGTCTCGCCCAAGGCTACAGTGCCGATGCCGGCGCAAATTCCAAACGGCGTGCAACGAAACGCCATGCGAATCACGTAAGCCAGGGCCCGCAGCGGTGCGTGATTATTCTTAAGCGTTCTGCCTGACAGCCAATCGTCGATGGCGTTGCTAAGCGACGGCGAGGCAACATAAATGGCATCCAGGACCGTCGGCATCCGCTCAAGAACGCTCCGGAACGTATCCAGCCAGTCTTGCGCAGCGAAGATTTCGGATATCGTCTCGACCGGCAGCAGCGGCGTCCGCCCCACGACCAAGGGGAGGCGACGCCCATCGTACATTCCCGGCATTTATGATATTGCGAAATGCGAGCGAGCTCGCCTTTCGCTTCTAGGATTTGCGGCTAAGACCCGGCCCACGTCCATTACAAAAACCTGGTCGAAACCCACCGTCGAATGGATGCGATGCGTGATCGTGATGAGCATTCGCCCTTTAAAGCGCGTGCGAAGGCGGTCAAGGATCTCTCGTTCCGCCTGGAAGTCGACTCCGGAAAGGGCCTCGTCGAGGATCAGAATGTGCGGGTTCTGTAGGACCGCGCGCGCGACGCAAATGCGCTGGCGCTCGCCGCCGGACAGCCGGAAGCCCCGTTGCCCGACGAGGGTTTGAAGCCCGTCAGGCAAACGACCCACAACGTCGTCGAGCCCGCAATCTGCAAGAACGGCGGCAACGGTGGAATCGGTTGCCTCGGGCTGCATCAGCGTGAGGTTATCATGTAGCGATGCATCGAGCAGCAGGGGATCTTGCGGCACGAGCGCGACGGACCTGCGCAGGGAATCGAGAGAGATCTGCGCGATCTCGACGCCTCCAATGGTAACGCATCCCGACTGCGGATCGGAGAGCCGCAGAAGGAGGGATGCAAGTGTCGACTTACCCCCGCCGCTGGGACCCACGACCGCGACGTGGGCCTGCTCCTCCACGGCCAAACTGGCTCCTCGAAGGACGAGACGACGATCGCGCGTCAGGGTGACGTCCGCAATAGCGAGCCGCCCGGGAACGAACGTCACATGCCCCGAGCTCTCGTCGGGAAGATCCAGAATTTGGAGCAAGCGCGTTATGATCACCTTGAGGGTGGCGAACGTAGCCTGCAGAGACGAAAGCGTACTAAACGGTGCCACCATGCGCGATTGGTAAATCAGTGCGGTCACGACGGTCCCGGTTGTAGTTTGATGGCGAAGCACTAGGTAGGCCCCAATGGCTAAGACTGCCGCGGGTCCAAGCATGCTCAAAAGTGCAGAACTCAAATCCGTGCATTGAGTGAGAATGCTCTGCGCCGCATTGGTCCTAAAGATTCGCGACGTTATTTCGCCAAAATGGCTCAGCCTCCGCGCACCCGCGTTGGGATTTCGATACAGCGATAGCCCCTGGGGGGTCACGCCTTCTTGAAGTTCTCCGTAGAGCTCGTCGGCGGCTTCGGCTTGTTGCTTGTGTAAGGCGGCGATTCTTCCGGATGCTGCCTTCATGGGCAGGAGCGTCAGCAGCGATAAGGCCACGGCCACTGCGGCAAACCTGACATCGAGGTGAACCATTGCGGCGATCGTGGCGGCAAGCGAAGCGAGGCTCGCAAGGGTCGGAAAGAGCGTGTATTGCAACTGAATCGAAAGCCCCTCGACATCGCCGACGATCCGATTCTTGATTTCGCCGGGCATCAGGTTTGACACCGCATCGAGCTGGGCACGATCGAGTTTTTTCACTAAAGCCGTGCGTAGATTTCGCACCTGGGCTTCTCGGAAGATTGTAGACGAATACCCGCTTAGGAGTTGAACGACGCCAACGACCACGGTGGCTAAAGAATACCAACCGAGCTGTTGTAAAACAGTCGCTGGGTTTCGGCTCCCCAGTCCGTCGATGATCCGACCGACAAGAATCGGCGGGACCACCGACAACATCGACGTTAGCAGTAAGGCTAGTGGAATTACAACGATGGTCCAAAGCGGCGGTCGACCGTACCCCAGCATTTGCGCCAGATCTTGAAGCAAGCCGCTCGGCTTCACGTTATGAAAGAAGCCGCCGCCGGTACTCCGACGGCGTCTCCCCGAGAATTTCCTTGAACGCACGCGTGAATGTACAGGCGCTACTATAGCCGCTGCGACACGCTAAGACATTAATCGAGCATTCGTGATGTGCGAGATCGTCAAGTGCTCGCTCTATTCTCAATGTCCGCAGCACGTCAAAAAATGGAACCCCAATTTTATCTGTGAAGTATCGTGAAAAAGCGGCCGGGCTCATACCTACATGCGAAGCAACGACTTCGAGTTTCGGCGCGTTGGGCAGATAAGCGCGTGCGTAACTCAGGGCTCGCGCAGCCCGCGTATAGTACGCAAGGCGTTTGAGCACTACTTGATCGAGCAGCCTGGAACTAATGGCGTCGGGCTCATCGCTGTCGTGTTGGATTTGACGCACCTCATCAACCCTTACTAGCAGGCTCGTACCGTTGGAATCGACTGGCTAAAGCTCGTCAGTTGGCAATGGAGCATACACACGGCCGCGCGGAGTTTCCTTGTGTATAAGATGGCTAAAAAAGGCTAACACGAGAGAGCAGGCCTAGGCAGCAGTTTTGCGACTGTGTTTGTTAACGCGTTAACAAAAATTAACAGTCCTAGAGGAGTGTCGGGTAGTTAGAGGAGCGCCAAATCGGACCACATCCCGTGGACAACGAAACGCGGGACGTTTCAGCAGATGTCGAAATGACTAGCCGTCTGCGCTATGCCAAGACAACTGCCGACCGCAACGCGCTGAGGCCGGCTAAGGAGGTCACATCGACTATGAAGCCCGTTCAACTCAAACCATTACACGTCCCTATGGGAGCGCTCGTTTCAGCAGCGATCATCGCTGGCTGTAACAGCGCAGGCCAATCGATTGCTGGCGTTTCGCCGTTAGGGCAGCAACCCAGCTCGCGATCGCAGTCGATTCGCCGAGCGGACCTTATCAGTACAACCGTCAAGATCTTCAATCAAGAGAACGGTACCCTCACCTCGGCGGCGGTCGTTCCGTCGTGCTGGACTGTATCACCATCACCGATACCGACCGTCTCGGCTTCTCCGGGGCACAGCCCCGTGATCACCGAAACCTATGACACAACGTGTGCTTCTCATATCGCTACCGTCCTGAAATACACGCTCGTCGCACCGTACACTTGCGATTTTACAACGACCGTTAATCCATCCGGTTCTGCCGAAGGGTTCTCGTATAGTGCAATGGGCGAAGGACCGGAGGACAACTGTTTCGCCACCGCGGCACCCAGCGGCGCTAACTACGATGAAAAATTCGTTTACACAGTCATCCTAGGGCCCAATCACACACGGGCAAGGCCTTCGTTCGCGAAGGTTACTAACGCACAAGGGCACGTTCGGAGGCAAGTAAACAGTGGGGTCTCCGTAACCCTAGTAAATGCTCTTGGAGGTAAGTCTGCGACGAATTTTTACACCACTCAGAACTGCGGAGAGTTTCCTTTCACGCCCGACGGCGGCCTCATAAGTTACGGTGTGCCCGTAAACCTCACCCAGACCGGAAACGACTGCTTCGCACCTCCGAGCTACACCTATATTACGGTGGGCCCGACGCGGCTAGCAGAGGACTGCTCGCTTAACATAACCAGTGGCACCGGCGGTGGTTCCACCTTTGCCTTCAGTGTCATCGATGCTGGCAGCGACACGAATTGCTCTGTGTCACCAACGACCGGGCTCTCCACCACCTTAACCTGGAACCTGAAGTCCCCACGTTAAAACACGACCGCGGTCACGCTCCCGCCCTTTGTTGGGCGGGGGCGTTCTCCGAAAACCGGTTGCTGGAAGAGGTGACGAGTCGCCGAATCATCGTGCAACACGGGTGGCGCGGCGCGTGCGCTTTGCGTCAACGCGCTACTTGCAAGGAGGCCTCTTACTAAGAAGCGCCCGCTGGAGCGTCTCAAGGGCGGTGTGAGTTTTACACGCTCGGGCCACGATCGGCAACCCGTTGTAACCCATCCTCACCTAGTCCGGAGCCACCGGGCCCGGGGCTGTTACGTCGGTCTACCTATCGGTCATCGACGCTGAACGACCCCAACTTTGATCCAAACTTGGCGCTCCGAGTTGAGCTCACGTCTCGGTCGTTCAGCGACCTTTTTCCCTTAGGCTAGCAAGTGCGTGATTTTGATCGGCCCGGGATCTTCGTGCGAGTTGTGCGGAACGTGTTGGTGTCCGCACCAGCCTTTGTATGCAAGCCACTGCTCATCGGTCAGCCTCGTCTCTTGGCCTGGGGGTACGAACTTCACGGTCGACTGACGCGTCACTCCCGCATTCTCTTCGATCCACCGCGTGAGCTTCGCAATGCCTTCAAGATAGCCCTCGGGAAAAGAACCCGCGTTCTGGGCGAATCCGACGATCTCAATCTGTATCGCCGACTGCCCTATTTGTTTGCACCGTGTCGGACCGATGCTCAAGCGAACGAGCCGCAAGGGCGATCGAGAGATGTTGGTACGCCTTGAACGCGCCGCTCTCGAACGTCACGGTGAAATGAGGCCACGAGTTATTCCCCGTGAACGCCGATTTGGCGCCCTCATATGTCGAGCCTTCTGTCGTATGCAACACGCCCTTCGGAGGTCCACCTACAAACGTTCCGGCATCGTGTGCGTGTGCGTCGTCGCGCGTCGCAAATGGGCACCATTCCGCAATATTTCCTCCTATCTATTGAATGACGGACACTTGCCGCGTTACTGCCGCGGGCCAAAGCGCGCGAATACTTAGCAGAACCCGATGCCGAGTTCAGTCGCTCTGCCGAATTGACGATCACTCGGTGGAGACTATGCATTGGCGCTTGTCGCCATCGACGTTCCCTCGGGGTGGTTATCATAACGCAGTTGCGGGGCGTTCTGTATGACGTCCTCGATCACCGTACTAAACACAAAGCGCGGCAGCGAGATGCTGAGCCAATCGGTCGTCGCTTCGTAGAGCCGACGGAAGCCTTCATCGGCCACACCCGGAGCCAATCTCGGGAGCCGAGTCCAGAGCCATTGCATGGCCCCACGTTGGTGACGGCTCGACTCCGCGTTGGCCACGACGAGGGAGGCGGCAAAAAAGAAAAGCTTGAGCGCGTCGGGATACACTCGGTTGAACGCCCGAGGCGCTGCGCATCCAAAAGAGAGAAGATGGAACAGCGTCCAAGACTTCATCGGAAGTTTCAACGCCGAACCGACGTACCCGGGAATCGGCAGATCGGTGAGTACGTCGTCGATCACCCCAGCTTGAGAAAGCGCCGACCAACCCGGCGAAAAGTCCATCTGCCTGGACAGCGGCCACTGATCGGAAAATCCAAGCGCAGCGCGTGCCCAGCTCAGCCTCACAAACGAATCAACTTGCGAAAACGTCGGACTCTCTACCGACGATATGGTCTTGTAGATCGTGTGCGCCGCGGATTCGAGAGAGGCAGCATAATCCGACGAATCCGATTGGTCGACAGTTGGCCACGTGAAGAGTTGCGCATGGAGCTCGATACTCTTTGACGTGTCGTCGAACTCGTAGAGCGCCTTGCGAAGGGCCCCAGGCTTTCGCTGTCGCCTCCGGACCCTTTTGAAGGTTCGACCGGGACCTGCGGTCCCGCCGCACCGCCTTCGTTTTCGCCACCGCTTCCGGCGGTGAAGAGCCGACGCACAAACTCGGAGAGATGAGCGCATTCCGAGAACGCCACCTCTTCTCCGTTAAAGACCAAGCCGCGTTGAAAGCAGCCTCGCGTCGCGGCAAGCGCTGTCGCACCCGAAGCAATCGGCTCCGCGATGAAGGTCGGAGGCGATACGGCGATGATGGGCGATTCCCATGGGTCCTCGCCGGCCTTGCGAAATGATGCAAAGGCGTATCCACCTAATCCATCGAGCGCATCGATGTACCAGGAGCCGCCGTTTTCGCCCTCCCTCAAGCGCGTGCGCTCCGTTCAGTCATGCGCGCGCCCGTCCGGTCGTCGTCACGACCATCACTCGGATGTGTCGATCGTTCAGAGCACGCTCCGCTGCTCGACGACGATGCATCCAGGCGAGTTCATGCATCGGCGGAGGGGGACCGGATCGCTACCGCTCCGTGATTCGCTCCTCCGCGGCAACATCCGCGGCGTTCAAACGGACCTCGAGGATGTCGCTAGGACCGAAACTCTGAAGCCGGTCACGCTGGCTGCGCACCCAAAGCACCTCGATGCAGTCTTCGTCGCACAGCGCGCCGGTGGATATCTCACCGGTCGTAAGCCGCCGCCGACGTCGGTCGAATGAGTCCAACATCTTCACGCAGCACATATCGGCCAAGTCGGCATGCCAGTTGCCTGAGAGTTCCTTTGCGACCTCACGACGCTTCTCGTCGGGATTCGGCGCAGCGTCGATGGCGGTGCGAAGAGGAAGGCGCACGAGGTCGTAGCTGTTTCGATCGAGGATCACGGTATGGCTCGCGACGCTACTGTCTTTCAAGACGAGACAGATGTCGCCGTAGAAGCGAATGCCGCTGCCATTGACCTCCGCGGCGGCGTAGTAGACGTCTTGAGGGCGCACTCTTCCCAACGGCAGGCTCTGGTCGACGATCTGGCGCGTCTGGAGTTGCTCGCCCACCCGACTTGGCCCCGCTTTCCCGAGATCGTAGTAATTCTTGTACGGCGTCGGCCCTTGGTCGGTCGCAAAGGCCGGTATGTGCGTGCATGCGATGTTGACTACCGCGTGCGCGCCGGCGTCGGCCTCTCTCGATCTCGAATCGGGTCCCTTGCCGATCAGGGTCCTGATGATGGCGTCGCGATTGGCCCGCAGGTAGCCGAGCAGCTCCGAATCGTTTCCCGCTATGGCCGCAAGTCGCGCACCGACGGGATCCGTGGGTTTGCCCGCTGGATTCACGGCTGGCCACCTAGCCTTGATGCGGCAAAGATGGCGACCAGAACGGCGCCACTCGCCAGCGTCGCGATTTGTACGGAATCGGCGACCCTACGAACAATCGTCAATGCGCTTCGCACGCATACTCCTTGAGGCTCCTCACCCTTGTTGTCATAGTCTCGATAGGACATGTAGAAGCGCTCCCAACAGTTGAGGGAGTTTAGACCGCAGATAATCGATATGAGCAGTAGCGCCCAGCCACTCCACGCCAGCATCGGCGACGCCTGAATCGACCCCGCCGCCTGGTGCTGCGGAAAGAGTGACACGGTGAACGCGAAGATCGCTGTCGCGATCGTGAGAAGCTGTTTGCGAAGCTCCATCCGGTAGTCATTGGCAATGCCGACATTGTTCTGAATGATCTCCAACGGTCGCCTACCTCTCGCGCCCGTCGAACCGGCCGCATTGCCGCCGTCAGCCATCGCACTCTCCTCGATCGGCCGCTCGCGCGACCGTGCGTTCAATCTGGTTGCTCTGGGAGCAGGCGTCGTGGCACCTTAATTGCGATTTATTCATCGGTTCCCAGGCCTCATCGACATCGGCTAATAGTCCGCGGTTCGCAGCAGGTAGCAAACGCTTTGCAATGTTCCACCAGGCGTGCCCGCAACGTCGTCGGACGGAAAGCCCCCGTGGTGATGTGACGTACAGCGCTGGCCAAGGGGCGGTTGCGGGTTCAGTTCGCCGGTGTCGGAAGCGATAACCGGATTGGATCGACTTCCGTAGAAGCTCCATACGGAGTCGATGTCGGCGAAGGCACCTGGCGCGAAAGCACCGTTTCGCAGAAAGAACCTCTGCATTCCATCGATGGGGGTATCGTCGTCGGGGTCCTCGAGCACGCCTGAAATGAAATACAGCAACGAACTCGTGTAGATCTGACCGAGAAGTTCGTTCACCGCCGGGCTTGCACCGTCAACCTGAAGAAGTATCTCCGCAGCCTCGAGACCGTTGCTCATCTCGAACGAACGGAAATTCCGAATCAGATGCCCATGAGCCGCGACGGTAGCGGCGAACAGATCGACGCGCACGGCCGGCGCCATGAATATCACATCAAACTTGATCTGACTAACATAGTCCTTCGACGCCAGCGCCTGGTCCATCGCAGCCAGGAAGTTGCAGATGTAGACCGCCCCGGTACTGTGGCCGAGCAACGTGATCCGCGCCTGCTTTGGATCTGCGCCCATTTCGTAGAAACGAATGAGCTGCGCGATCATCGCGGTGCCCACGTTGTGCTCGGCATCGCCCTGAAACGCCTCGGCCGTTTCGACCTTCATCTCGTTCCAAACGGCCCACCCGACGTTCGCGATGTAGTACTGCCGAAATATCTCCTCGACCACGGTGTTGTGGAAATCGTGATTCCGACCCGCGGCGTAACGTTGGACGATGCGCATGAGCACGCTGCCTGCCGCGAGCGCGAGCGTGCCGAACGAAAGGGGACTCATGAGCTCGGTCGCACTCTGCGGCGTCACCGCATCCTTGTGCGCTTCTTCGGCCACGATCGCGCCGACGATCTCGGGCGAAAGCAGCGTAGCCGGGGATGTCAGGACTTGACGCGGTGTCGTGCCCACGGCTTCTGCAAGCGCCGTAGCGGGTGGACGCGCGCTCTGGGCGATTCTGTACTTCTCGGCGTTGATGATGGGGTCGCTTTCCACCGCCTCCTCGACGTCCGATATGTCCTGCGGCGACAATGCCCTCGCGGCCCTCGCCGGGATGTTCGGCATGACCGTCGGTGCACGAAAAGCCATCGACGGCGCCGGTGCGCCGAGTACGGTTTGCGCCTTCGCGCCGATAATATCGCGCAGGCGCTGGAAGATCGTCTCGGAGACGATTCCCGGAAGGTTGTGCTGCAGCGTTTCCAGCAGCCCGCTTTCCCAGACGAAGAAGTACGGATAGGCGTTGCCCGCCTTTTCGTTGGGATCATTCGCCAGGCTATAGGGACCGAAGAGCTGCTTCGCGTTGGTCATGCCAGTGGCTTTGTCGACGAGGCCTCCGTGAAAGAACAGCGCCAACGTTCTGTCGTGTGAAACCTTGATGTATTCGGCCATCGCGTCCTGCATCTGCTGCGGCGTCGTATCGTCGAACACGCCTTTCGCCGAGGTGCAGTAGTTCAGGGGCGTGATCTGCAACGGTTGCAGATCCGGGCTAGCCATGAAGCCGGGGTTACGAAAGGTCAGTCGTGCCATCGAGGTCCCTTCAGTCTCCTCATGCCGTGGTAGTCATGGGTCAGGGTAGCTGATTCGCGCCTCGCGTAGCCGCTTGCGTCTGAGCGGGCGTCCTTACGTTGATCAACTGCGGGGCAGCGGCTCTGCTCTGAGCCAGAAGTCCCTGCTGGCCGGTCGCTCCTAGGTAGGACGAAAGCTCCATCCAACCGCTCTTCGTCTGGACCTCGATGTTGGTGATGGGATGGATTTCCCAGAGTGTGGATCGCTGGCCCTTGTTGATCATGTCCCAATGCTCCTGATCATAGAGCAGAAACCCGGCGATGCGCACCTGAGCACCGCTCGTGACCAACTGCTGAAGCTCGGTCGCGTTCCAGGTCGGATTGGTGTTACGCCAACGCGGTGTGACCTCGACGATCGCAGAGGACCTGGCGTCGTCGTCGGGACCATCTCCCACGTAGACGTGAACATCGTGGTCCTTCGCCGCGGTTAGTTGGCAATGGAGCTCTCCTTGCCTTCGGCCTTCGCGTGGATGACGTAGCCGATGAACAACACGCCCTTCTTCTCTTGGGCTTCTATCTTGTTCGCGAAGGAATCGGACCATGCGCTTCGGTCCTTTCCATCACTCGAAGGGACCGCCGGAAGGTCGCGCATCTGCGCAACGGTGATTTTGGAAACCGGCCCCGGCTCGACGCTGCGGTTCTTCTGCCGGTTCAGGTCGGGGTCGCCACCGACACCTTGAACGCCGCATCTGTCGAACGGACCTTTGCTCCTGGGCGGTGTTTGGGCGATTGCCACCACGCAGAAACAACACGCCAGGGCGAGCAGCAAAGCGACCTTCGGCCAACGTCGTTTCATGGCGTTCTCCTTTTCGTTGGCTGGTGTCTTCAATCGGCGACGAACGTCAACTCGTCGAATTGGAAGACCGAAGCATCCGCGGCGCTTCCGTCGTGATTGACGGCCAGCAGCGATACCGTCAACCTTTGAGCATTTTGACCGAGAAGCCACGCAAGATTGTCTCCGATGTCCAAGACGAGGTCCATGGGCGTTAGGTGATGCGGCGGACGAATGTCAAAGAGGTCTCTTTGCGTGGGGTCAGGCACGTCGCAGTGGCCTTCGTCACCTGCGCAGATGCCGTGTCCGAAGAGAAAAAGGGAGCCGCAGTACTTCGCGTTCCCGGTTGTCGTCGTCGACACGTCGACGTTCGGGGTATTCGCGAATACCCGGATCTCAACCGAGTCCCTGGGATGCGCGACCCCGCGGAAATGCAGCTCCCCCCGAAGAAAGCGCGGCCGGATGCCGGCAAGCGGGAACGTTGCAACCACGCCCGTCATGGATTCCGGCAAGAGACCCTGGGCGGCCATGGTCGGTATCGGGGAAGCCACGTATTCATATCCGAGGTCCGCAAGGTTCCAGATGCTCGATACGGTCACGTTGAATGGCGGCAGGACGGCGTCAAGGATGTCCGGCGGCGGCGTTACCCCGGGATGAAGTGACTGCCACTGGCCGAAGAGCCGGTCGACGTTGGCATGGTGCGCCCAGAAGACCGGATCGTAGGCCGCGTACGGCACCAGAGCCATCGTCCCACCGGCCCACCCGTGGATGGCGTTGTGCGGATTCTCCAAATTCCGCGAGTAATTGACGTAGTCCGCGGTTCTTTGCGCGACGTCGACCAGGTCCGGCAAGTTCGCAAGCTGCGTCGGCGGCTCCGGATCACGCGTCGTCTTCGGATACTCGGTTCCGGTGAATGAAATCGGCTGCGAGAAGAGCGGATTGGGCAGCGTCGCATTCGAGTCCGGATCGACATAGGTCTCCTCGGCATACATCTTGGGAATGCCTTCGGTGCGCGCCTGTTCGGACGTCCAGTCCCAATAGGGCAACGCGACGCCTGGTACCACCGCTTGGAGCGCCTTCTCCATCAGGAGCAGATAGGGTCGATGCCAAACGGCGAAGAGCGGCGTACCATGCTGGCAGTAGACCGGCAGGGGATATCCATGGATGCCAGCGATGTACTGGTATCCGCGATCATCGCCTATGGCGGCAAGCGCGGCAATCGCCTTACGGAAGCTGTTGACCTCGGCCGCGTTCAGGTCGTAGACGCTCTTGCGCTGCGAAACCTGCGCCGCGAGAGTGACGACCGCGGTTCTTTGTATCGCGGTCATGTGCGGGACCAGTGCGGTCAGTATCGGCATGATCTGCCCTCCCGGTCAGCGTGCGCCAGATGAAGCAGCCGGTACGCTAAGACTTCGGCGAAACTGTGTTGTAGAGCGAACTCGCCAGCTGCTCCGCCTCGGTCCGCGGCGGAACGAACGTTTCGTTTTGCGCATCGAGGTCCGGGAGCGATATCGTGTAGGCGTACGAGTCGGGTACCGGCGCGGGATCCGGACGCGCCGCATCGAGCGCCTTCAGCAGGGCCTGCGACTGCTCCGCAAGCGCTGGAGATGCCGTTGCCGTATCGATTTCCACGCTCGTCGGTGCATTGACGAAACCACCGGAACGCGTGATTCGCAATCGCATGAATCCCCTCGTTTCCCCCGCTCACGGCAGGACACCTACGGTGTGCCAAGCCTTCTCCACGGCCTGCGAAGCAGCTGCGTCGAGATCGTCCTCGGCCTGGCTGACGGTCAGCGCCGCAAATTGCCCAAACGTAGCTTGCGCGGATAGCTTGCCGCCCGTCATCACGTTGAACCAGACCCTTCCGAGGGTTTCCCACGAGTGGCCGCCGATGGCGACCGAGGCGAGATAGAACGCGTGATTGGGAATGCCTGAATTCGTGTGCACGCCCCCGAAGTCTTGGGCGCCCGCATAAAGATTGGCCATGTTCGCCACTTGTTGGTCGCTGACATATTGATCCGGATTCGATGCAACCTTGATCCGATAGGCAGACCCGGGAGCCTTCATCGATCGCACCGCGTTGGGCTGCTGCAGGAAGATATGCTCGCCGATCAACCACGTCGTCGCTGGATCGGTCGTCGACTGCTTGAGGCTCCATTGCTTGACCACGGTTCCGAACACGTCGGCAAGATGCTCGTTGAGCGCCCCCGGCTGGTTCGAATAGACGAGGTTGCAGCTGTATTGCACGACGCCGTGCGTCAATTCGTGGCCGATGACATCAAGATCGACCGTGAACCGGTTGTAGGTGACGCCGTCGCCATCACCATAGATCATCTGCTGACCCGTCCACATCGCATTGGAGTAGCTCGTACCGTAGTGGACGCTCGAGTCGATCGATAACCCCGACCCGTCGAGCGAGTTGCGGCCAAAGACCTGCTGGTAGAACTGCCGCACGGCTTCGACCGACTGATAGGCCTCCACCGCGGCCGGATCGCCCGCAGGCTGCGTGTCCTTGGCGACAAGGATTCCGGGTGTCTGTTCCTGGCCGCCAGCGTTGTAGATCGCTACCGCGTAAGAGGGAGCAGCGGCCAGCAGCATCCCCGCGTTTTGAAGAGCGAAGGTTGCGCGTAGCGTCTTGACGTGAGCTGAAACATTCAGTGTGTCGATCGCGGCGCTGCGCACCGCGGGGTCGTCGGTCGCCTTCGCAAGATCGGCCAGAGCGAAAGGCGGGAGGAACGTACAGAGAGGACATCCGCTCCCCTCGATATGCCTGGCCAGTCTCCGGGTCATGCTGGAGCCCTCCCATCCCGCTCGGTGCTCTCGGAATAGCCAGTTACAGCTAGCCTACTTAGGCTCCTCCGAGGTGATCGCTAGATGGCAGCGATGGGCTGGTGGCGCAGCCGCGCCTCGCGGCAATATACGGGCCGCGAGTCGCCCAGAGACGACTGCCGAAACCGCGTGCGCCTCATCACTGTTTGCTCAAGCGCACGTAGCGGATTACTCCCGGCTTCTCCTCGTCAAACGGCTTTTTCTCGCGCGCCGGGCGTGGAGCGAGTTCCACATCGATCGCAGCGTCGAAGACGCGGCCCCAGGGGAGCGTCGAGGAAATATACGCGATGCGATCTTCGGGGTATAGCTGCGCCAGAATGCGGGCGCCGTAACTTCGGAGTTCCGAATCGGTCTCCTCGGTAGAAGTACGCAGCAGCGAGGGCGGTAGCGGCGAGTCCGGCCAATTGTTACTAGCGGTCTCGGTAGCGATGAGGTTGGGGCGCACCTCGTCATTAAACGCGTAGTCACTGAGAAATCGAACGAACGTAAACGTGCGGTGAGCTAGCGCGTTATAGCTGTGCAGCCTCCGGCCTGCGCCGGCGGCGACGGCCTCCGCCAGTGCCGTACCGGTTGTGTTGGCGTTTGTGTTCCACGACGCATATGAATCCAGGCGACTCGCCAAGCCCGACGCCAGAATGCGCCGGGCGAAGAGCGCCTCTTTATGATAGGAATGAAAGAAGGACAGATCGGCGAGCGCTACTGAATGACCAGAGGCGAAGTCGACGCCGATCGCGGCGAGTAGCGCGTCGTCCTGCTCCGCGGTGGTCGCCGGCAGGCGCACGTAGAGCGCGACGTCGGGACGCTCCGCGACGCGTTTGCCGCCGCAGGCGGCGACTAAACCGTCAATGGCCGTGGAGATTGGCGCGTACTCGAGCGGATCTTGAAACGCAGCGCCGTTCGGCGTCGAATAGTGTACGGCTACCCGCGGTACCCATCCGGCGATGCGGTCGAGAGCGTGCGCGACGAGGACCATGCCCAGCTCGTCGGCTCCGGGCTCAATCGATGCGTGTCTCGCGAGCGGCCCGGTAACAAGCTCCGCTTGCAAGAGGCGCAGATCCTTGACGTGAATGCCGACCGGGCCGGCGTCGTCGTGACCGAGCACGAGCTGATCGATCGTTCCCTGTTGTGTCATCTGAAGCAGTAGCCGGTCGACGGCAACATCGCGCCCCCGCGTTGTAAGATACGCGTTGAGGGTCGCCGGTCCGATAAGCTTGCGGAGCTCTTTCGCCCTGGCCGCTTCGCTCGGAAGCGGAGGATCGTGAAGGCTCGCATACTCTTTCAGGTAGAGCCATGTCGGATAGGCGGCGAAGAATGCGGTATCGGCACCGGCTTCGGTCGGAGCGGCGCGCATGATCGTTCCGAACACGGCAGTCCAGATGCGCGGATTCGCGGATCGCGCCTCCGTCAACTTCGCCAGGCGGTCGGAAACCGTGTCGTATGACGGGCTGGGAATGCGCGAAGCGATCAATCCACCATACGCAAGCATATCTGCCGAAACCACCAGCGCATTAACGTCGGGGCGCTCCGCCGTGCGCGCGATCCACGTCGCGATCGCGTCGGGGTGTCCCGGATCGAGGAAGCGCCCGAGCACATTGCGCGGCGGCGCTTCCACGGTGACGCCGGCGATGCGAGCGAGCATGATCGGCTGCTGGAACGTTACGGGCCGATCGTCTAGAGGCACGAAGGCAATCGTCGCGAGCAACGCCGCAGCGAGGTCGATCATCGCCGCTAGCAGATGCTCAGGCCGGACTGATCGGCAGGTAAACGCAGTAACGCTTTATGTGGCCGGCCGGGATCACCGGCAACGCCTTACTCTTGCTCGGCGGAGGATTTCCACCGCAAAACCCGGGATCCGCGGTGGCATCGAACGGATAACCCGAGACGTCTCCGACGACGCGAAATTGAGCGCCGGCGACTACGATTCCACCTTGAGGATGAACCCCGGGATAATAAGGATCCGAGCCGACGAATACCGGGAGATCCTTCACGGCCTGCACCGTTTCTCCGTCCCGTGGAATGCACGGATTGTTGATTCGCGAAGTTCCCGGAACGAATGCGTCGCTCTTATTCGTGTCCGGCTTTTCCCCAACCCAAACCCATAATTGTTTTGCGCTGTGAAGGCTGCTATTCTGGCGCAAAGGCGGGCAATTCGGAGGGTCGCTCATTGCTACTTGCGCGGCGACGCGGTGAGTAAACTGTAGATGGGTTGACGCGCGGCGAACGCCGACCGGGGAAAGCGGGTTCGGCGAAACGACCTTTACGTTCGCCCATATATCGTAGCGATTTGACCCGTCCTGTTTGAAGGATTCCAAGGCGAGTACAAGCGCGGTCGAACCGTTCGCGAGCCATCCGGCGATGCCGGCTAAAGGACGATCTCTCGCGTACATGTGTACCGGAAGGCCGCCGGACCCGCTCGCGATCGTAATCTTACCGGCTTTTGCGGGCACTTCCACGGTCTGCCGGGAAACGTAGCTACCGTCACCTGCAGCCCTCACCGCAACGGGGATCCATCCCGCATCCCCACGCTCTGCTGCTTGCGCGAGCACTTGATAGACTTCTTGTCTGCGCGCCTGTTTCTCTAGCAATCCCAAGAGGTGCGCAACGCCGGCCTGAGTTTCGGCTTCCGAAATCTCGGAGAGTTCGTGTCCGGCAGCGTTTTCAACATCCGTGTAGCACGACTTGGAAAATACTTTCTGCTCGTAATCCGAGTACGCGTCGTCGGGCAAGCCGAGCACTAGGATCCAATCCTGCCTCTCTGAGAAGAGGCGAACGACTCGACACTTGTCGGCCGTTCGCGTACCCCCGGTCAGAATTCCGTTCGCGACGCTATACTCATCGTCTGCCTTGTCCCGCACGGTGGGGAGCATCGTTGCCGTGCCACGCTCCGCCAGTTCTTCAAGTTCGTTCCAGTGCTTGTCAAACGTTTGAGTGGGGCCCGTTATCCACGAAACCACGTCACCAAAAGCGCTGTTAACGAGACCCGTATTCTTGTTTACGATCGCCGTCAGTAATGCTAGGACGGCCGCGCCGATGCCGATCTGGCCGCCTCTCCCTAACTTCGCCATTCGTCCGCCCTCCCAAAGTCAGGATTCTTGAGTGCCAGGAAATTCAGCAGCAGGGAGGCGCCTTCCTGGAGAGGGCGTACTCGATCCTTTCCGACCAGAGCTCAAATCGGCCAGCTCAGGAAAGGCATGTCGTGGAGGTTAACGAGGGCCGTTCCTCAGACCGGCGGGCTCACAATTTTCGACGCCAAGTGGGGGCGGCGACGGAGGCCAGCATGGTAAGGGTTCTTGTGCGTTCGCGGCCACGTGGTTAATCGGCAGATCCGGATTGAATCAAGAAACCGCCCATCGTGGGATGCAACGATCGATCGGGTTCGCCTCTCAAGTCCGTCGGGACCATCGGTATCGTTCAACACTCAGGATCGGCTTTCAGGGCGGTAAGACCAGATACAGCCGGTCCGGCGGGCGGCCTTGGGGGTTTGCCCCGGGCGACGACGGGACCTATAGTGTTGCCGTGGGCGACCAGTGCGTACTCCGGGGTCCCTTTGATAAGCCACACAACGCTAGCCAGGATGGATTTACCCATCATTTCTACATCGTGAGCGGAGGCGCTAATGGTTCGTTGATTGGCACAACGCAAGGGGCTCTAAGGGAAGTAAAGCGACGTTCGAGGCCGACACGGCCGGGAAAGTTGTCACTGGGCTGCAAGCATTAGAGTATCAGTAGAGCATCAGTTCTTTTAATAACTGCAGGATCTCCGGTTTTCGGGACTGCACCGCCACGCTAAATTAGAGGTCACGACCACTCCGGCCACCGTGGTTTTCTGACGATGGTGCCGCGTCGTTTTCTAGGCACGTCGCCCGACAGCGGCGACGAATGAGGCGTTACGCGATCCGTTAAGGCGCCCGATGGCCGAAGATGGCACCGAGCCCCGCGATCGACGCCAGCCCTTTTCCGACACATGTTGCGATCAGAGCGGTCTCCGACGCATCATAATGTGCGCTTACGTCTGACATACGATGAACTCTGGCCACTGCTCCAGAGCGGAGCCTAGACGACCTTACGTCTTAGGGCTTCAGCCACTAGCGCGCCGCGCGAATTGACCCCGAGCTTACGATACACGACTTTTAGATGATTCGAGACCGTGTAACGGCTTATATTCAGCTCTCGCGCTATATCGTCCGTCGACCGGCCGTCACACACGAGACGAGTAACCGCACTTTGCATCCTCGACAACACTCCGGCTTGCGATGGTCTGGTCGCTGGCAGCTCACCCATTTTCTTAACGAGCCACGCCCTAGGATACTGTTCTAGCTTTTCTTCCGCTAGATGCATCCACCGTGCTTTGTTTGTGGCACGGTATAGTGCCAGGGAACTCAAAGCTGCACGAACGTCGTATCCGATCCTATCGAAGGTTCCCCAAGCCTCACGAAGGGACTCTTCAGCATGCTCGGGATCGCCAGCCGCTAATGCGACCACGCCGCTCGCGTGGGCCGCCATGGCCTGCAGCCTATCGTCAAAAGCAAAGTGCGCGATGTTCGTCCTCAGCTTCCCTAAATTGTTGAAACGCGCGATATAAAACCGCGCGCGCTTCGGAGTGTGAATCGTGGCCAACTCCGCTAATAACAGCAATGCGACACGCTCTTCGCCAGTTGTTTCGTCCCAGTCGATATCCTCAGCTAGGTCTTGTGCAGCGGAGAATTCGTTCTCTGCCCATTGGTGCTCACCGACGATCGATGCAAAGTATGAGCGATCGAGAAACAGAATGGCTCGCCAGATCGGCCCGGCGTTAATAAGTTGCGCGCGTCGGAGGTAACGCAAGCAGCTTAACTCATCGCCGGCGAGGGCCTGGCACCAACCGACGGCTTTGAGGGCTTGGAACCGCCTCACGGCCGAATCTTCAGGCCACTCAAAATCTACGTCAACCTCGGCCTTGGCTCGTTTTGCTGCCTCGGGCAACGGCAGTTCGCGAGAAAGTCCGGCGAGAGTATGCACGGCAACGCACCAATCCTCGACGAACTGCTCGCGCTTGTCTCCGATCAGATCCAACACCCTGATCACGCTAAGAGCTTGATCTTTGAACCTTTGACGCCGAGCGGCAATATAGGACGCAAGGTGCTCGCTGCGCACCTTGCCGGTCAACGTGCGGTCGACAAGGCTCTTCTTCTGCCATTCTTCCGCGGCGGCAAAGTCACGCTGATCCAAATATCGTCGAGTAAGATGCGCAGCAAGCTCCCCCAACGCTACCCCATCTCGAAAAATGGCTTTCGCTCTCACAAAGGAACGATCAGCTTCAACAAAATCGCCGAGGCGTGAGTAGCCCGTGCCCAGGTACATCGCTCGACGCGCTTCTTGCACGCTCGTTGGTCCCTGAAGATCATTTCTTAGCAGAAATGGCACGACGCGCTTGCTGTCCGTCTTCAAGTAACTTCGCGCCCGCAGCAGAATAGCGTCATTTGACGGTCTTTCCCCGTCCTCAACGTTGGCGTCGTAAAGTTCCGCCGCTCGCGCATAATGCGCGCCCGCGAATAGGCGCTGCATGGCGGAGAACCAGTCCCTTGCAGTCCGGGCTTTGCTTTGTACCATGATAAGTGATTAGGGCGGCGGGGGCCTCGTCCCCGCCGCCCTAATGCCAAAGTGGCAAGCTAGAGTCGCTTCGATACAATCGAGCAGGGATGATCACCGGTCAACCCGCCGCCCGTATCTCCCGGACAATCACTTGGCCCAATTGGCCGATTATGGCTTGCCTGAGGCACCGCGCCCACCTCGGGGAGCGCATTGCCGCCGGTACATCCAACGAGAGAGGCAAGCAAAAAAGGAAAACCCACGACAAGAAAAGCCGGTCGCATAAGATCCGTGATCCTTTCAGGGTCGCGATTTAGACCCTAGCTAGTTAAGGTCTAGCCTTATTTAGCTATATTCAGATCAGTCCCCTTGCCGCGCGGCAATGGCAGGCGGCGGGCCCCTTTCCACGTGCAGGCGCGTTACTAGTTAGCGCGGTCTGCGTCGAGGCGTTCTGCTCGAGGTCAGTTGACGAGCAAGCCGGCTAGCCATTACCGGCTGCTTCCAGAATGGCTCGTCAGAGGGCCTCGACGATGTCTTAACGTCGAGCGAGCTTCGCCCGATGAAATGCCGGACGATTAAGCGAGGTCGGAAACGAGCCGGCCGACCTTAATAAGTGTGGTGCATCGGCGCATTTGTAAAGCGAAATGAAAAGGAGGGTAATGCGGAGCTTGCGCGCTATCGCGAACGTTCGCGGATTGCTTCCAAGCTATGAATGAGAGGTCGAAAGAAAATGAGTAAAGCCCTAAGCAAATCGGTACTAGAGACGATTCGCGAGTACACTAAGGACCCTCAAAAGGAGCAAGCGCTAAAGACTATTGATCTTGAACTAGACCTTTGTGATCGGATGGTCGAAATGCGCGAAGACGCCGGGTTAACGCAGCGCGAACTAGGTACGCGATTGGAGTTCACTCAAGGGTACGTTGCCAAAATGGAAAATGGTGGCTTTGACAGCTGTGGCGTTGGCACGCTCAGAACCTTCGCTCTGGCGTTGGGTTATGACATCGATCTTAATCATCTTTTTACGCCCATTGAGGGCTATAAGTGGCCATGTTATGTGCCGAAAGTAACGGTCGTCGCCAATCCTAACGAGATTCCGTCGAGTGTTGCTGTTCAAAATGTCCTCGCGGGGCTTCAGAACATTGCGCGCTGCGACAAAGAGAAGTTAGTGGCCTAATAAATGCCCTCCGATCCAGCGAAGCCCGCCGACAAAGCTCAGAAGTCAGACGTCGCCAGCGCTGCACCTGGGCTAGGTGATATCCTAGCGAAGATCGTTCACGAAATTGTCTTGGCTAGAGTTCGACATCGCGCTTTGCTCCAGACCCTCATGAACGAGACTGTCTTTAGATGGGAAACCTACGTCGATAACTACGACACTATTAGAGAGCGGGACGCTGCGGGTTTATTTGCACAGTTATTTATGGAACCGGAACTTTTTAGTCAGCAGTTTAGCGAATGGAAGCAAGCCGATACGCAGAGATATGGTTACCAGCCAAAGCGTTTGCGGGAGAAAGCAGAGCAGTCGCAGCCAAACCGCATGACAAAGGAGGATGAAAAAACATGAGAGTCCTAGCTTTCCACTCGATGCATGAACCGGATAAGCTGCCCTCCAAGCGTGTTTATCATGACGAGTACCCACTCATGCCGCCGAAGATAAGCGGAGAGTTTTCGTAGTAATCGAGAGCGACTTGGCAAACTCCTTGGGCGTTTGCCATCCAAGGGCTTTGTGCGGTCGTTCATGGTTGTAACGCTCGCGCCACCCGCCGAGAACGTCGTGGACATGTGCCAGGGAAACAAAGTCGTACTAGTTGAGGCACTCGCCCCGCAGCCGGCCATTAAAGCTCTCGCAAAATGCGTTCTGAATCGGCTTGCCAGGCGCAATGTGGTGGAGACGAACACCGCGATCAGCTGCCCAACGTAGCATTGCCAGAGAAACCATTTCTGGCCCGTTATCCAGAACGATGGTCTTGTGATAGCCGCGTACCGCGGCAACGGCGTCGAGCACGCGCGTCATGCGAACGCCAGAAAAAGCGAAGTCGGCCTCGAGCGCTAGGTTCTCGCGCGTACAATCGTCGCCGACCACGAGGATCCGGTATCGGCGGTTGCTGCAGAGTCGATCGTGAACGAAATCCAGTGACCATCGATCATTCGCCACTAGCGGTTTTTCATTGATTGGCCCGCGCCCGAGGGCCAGTTTGCGCCGCACGCGCTTGCGCACCTGAAGCGCTGCACCTCGGTAGATTCGCTCGATGCGCTTGTGGTTATCGACAAAGCCTTCACGACGCGCCAGGACGATCAGACGCCGTTGCCCGTATCGCCGGTGAGATACGGCTTTCGCGATCAGCCAGCTTCGCAGCGGCTCGTCCGGCGCCTTGCGTGACTGGTAATGCAGCAGCTTGCGATTGACGTCGAGCCAGCGGCATGCAACTCGTTCCGAAACTCTCCAGCGTTCCTGTACGGCCCGCACCGCACTTTTGCGCTGTACGGGCCTTAGAATTTTCCCTCGGCCACCATTTTTAGCGCCTCGATATTGAGCACTTGATCGGCGACGATCTTCTTGAGCCGCCGATTCTCGTCTTCCAGTTCTTTGAGGCGGCGCAGATCGCTGACTTCAAGGCCACCATATTTCGATCGCCAGTTGTACAACGTGGCGCCGGAAATGCCGTGCTTGCGGCACAGCGTTTCGGCTTTGACGCCGGCCTTGAGTTCTCGAAGGATGCCGGCGATTTGCGATTCGGTGAACCGGGACTTGCGCATGTGGATCCCTTTCGAGGCCGAGCCTCGGATTCCACATATCCTTGGTGGCAATTAAGGGGTGCCCGTCAGGCGCTGTAAGCATTGCACTAACCTGGACTAAGGTCGCTTCGTATTCGAACCATAGGGTCACTGCTCATAGTTGAGCATAAAACCGTTGATAGACATGAAACCGTTGATAGAAAGGTGGTGTGGGCATGGACAGAACGGTTAAGCGTGTAGTAGCGATAGTGGGGATCGTCATGACTTTGGACTGGTTTATTAGGCAAGAGGGATCCCTGATCTCGCAGTTGATTTCCGCCATAAGCTAGAGCTAATGGGTCAAGAGTAATCCATAGAGGATCGATATGGAAACTTGGCCCACTTTTCGGTGATAAAAGATTCGTTGCTTTGACTGATTGGAGAGGTGAGCGTCTTCAGGCGTGGGCCACGACTGCAAGGCTTTATGTCCGGGTGCCACCAGGTGCCCCCATGAATCTTCGAGACTAGAGCAGGCCTGAGATACGCATCGAGATTGCAAAGGCGCTCGGAGTCCAGCCGAGAGCTACCATTGTCAGCTTCTGCGACTATGCCGGGACCTCTATCACGCAATCCGTTGACTATATAACATCGAAACTGTTAAAGGATATCGACCACGCAGCCTTTGCGGGATGGCTACCCGACGCCGTGGCAAATCCTATTGAGGTCTGGGATAGAATTGATAACGGCCGATTGAAACGCCACTATTTTACGGCTCTTGGTTCTAAGAAGGGCGACGTAGTTTATTATGTTGTCGCTGCCGTTTCCAGTACGGGCGAATGGCATACGTCATTTCATAAGCGACGGCGCCACTGGCATCGACACTAAGCGCGATGGCACTCTCATCTACCGTTGCTATGGCTAGAAAATCAGAAAGCGCCTTGAGGGCGCCTTCTGATCGCAGATTTACACGGACGGGCTTGCGCCCCCGTTGGCTCGCTTTCGCGAGCGGCGGGAAATTGTTGGCCCTCTGCGAGTGGCCTCACTCAAGATCATGATAGGGGCAGCGCGACTGAAGTCTCGAGCAGGAGGCTCCTCCCGGCTAGTTGGCTTGCGCTTGACAGCGACCCGTTCCTCCTCTTTTTCCCCAACCAGGTGTGCCTTTCGGGCGCGCACACAGGGGCGGTTCGCGTCGCTTCCGGTAAAAGGCTTTAGGTGGACGACTTTGGTTGTGCCAGGTGGCCAGAGTGGTGGGCTAGCTAGAAGAGGCCACTTCCACCTGCCCGCCGAAAAGCTGCTTCTCCCAGCGGCTCAAGCTGCCGGAGGCTTGGGGTGAGCTAAGCTTCGATATGGCGGTGATGAAGCGGAGGTTGCGTGGCTGACCACAACGATCCTAACGCTGTCAATTCTATCTTTGCGGATATCGACTATAGCGCAGCAGATCTCTACGACCTCTTCGGATTCCCGACGCAGGGGTCTCGGAACGTGCTTCTCGCCTTAACCTTTGCGTCCGCTCCCAAAGCGGGCGTTCTCGATAGCGACCTGCTCTACCGTCTGCTCGTAACGTCCCATTCGCGAGTCGCGCTGCCCGGCCTCGGCGAGGCGACGCTAGAGTCGTTCCTGAGGTACCTTGATGCGATTAAGGAGAAGTACCTCGGAGAGTTTCAAACGGCGGAGGTGCGGGTCACCGTCGATGCGGATCAAAAGGCGAGGTTGAAGTTCCTGAGATTTCCCTGCGGCGACTTCTCGGCCGCCATCGAGCTCAACAAGGTTACGCAGATACAAACACCGGACGGCGAGGCGATTCAGGCGTTTGTCGGCGGCCGGGATGACGCGTTCTTTAACGATCTCACCGGCTTCTTCCGTTCGATCAACTACGCCCCGCAGTTTTACCACGTACCGTATACGATGACGGAAGCGCGCGAGCTGCCGATCCCAAAGACGCTGTTGGAGCTCGATGGCAACGAGCTTTTCAACTACCGCCCCGACTTTCCCACGTGGGGCTTCGCCCAAAAAGACGGCACGACGCCCAAGCTCGACCTGCCGCCCGGCCCGTGGGTTTGGAACGGCGATAAGTTCAAAAAGGATGCCGACGGCAACTTCCGATTCGTCTACGACGGCTCGGATTGCAGGGCCGGGCAAAACTGCAACGCGATCATCCTTGAGATTCCGCATTCCGTTATCACGCGCACCCCTGCCGCCGATCGCATCGTAAACGCATGGGGGGAAAGCTGGGTACTAAAAGCTGCACACAAAGTCGAAGCCATCCCCGACGAACCTTCGTGGTTGAACCATCCCTGGAAAGCAGCCTCGGAACTGTTTTCGGATCCCGAGCTGAAAAAATATAAACTCGTCGACACCGACGGCCAACCATTCGCCGATGCGGCATTGAACGAGCGGCATAACGAGCGCCAGGTCGGTGCGAATAATTTCTGGATCGCTCCGCATTTCGTACCGCGCTTGGCACACCTCGGCTGGGGTTTCGGACCGTCGATTAGCGCGCTCGGTTTGAAAACATCCTTCGATCACGACAACTCACCGGTTTCGGTTTACAAGACCTACGACTCGGTGATCGCTGCGTTTCCGCGCGTGAAGAAAACGCTGTTTCAGGCCTTGAACATGCCAGACGATTCCTGGAATCCTCGAGGGCTGGACATACCGCTACGACGATCGTTTGAAATATTTGTCCCTAACGTATGCGCGATCGACATGGACACCACGGGCACGTGGCCCTTCGGACGGCGCTTAGAAGACCAGGTTGCTACGCGCTTTCTCTCGCTGTTCCTGGACATGGACGCCGAATTGAATGGCAAGAAATACCATGTAGATACGCTCGGAGACCAAGCACTTTGGGACTCGGTCCCCATCGTGCCTAAGACGCCTCCCAATCCCTTGAAGAACGATAAGGAGTTTCTCACCGAATTTCCTTACCTGGCGGACCCGTGGCCGGACGCCTGGTAGTTACAGGCTATGACGACGAACTCGCAGCGACGAAGAGGGATGTCGCCAACCTAGAAGCGCTGGTACGTGAGGATCCCAACGATTCCGGAAAGCGCGTTCGCCTCGCCCATCGGAAGTTCCATTGCGCGTCGCTAACGTGCCAGCCTGCAGATTTTGTGGCAGTCGAAGCCGCAATAGCGGATGCCATCCGTTCGTTTGGGGCATTGGAAGACATCTGCCTGTTGCGGGCGACCCTAAATCTGCGCTTTCATCGGGTCGCGGCTGCGAAGGCGTCGCTCGAGATGCAGCCGCGATTGGCATTGCGCCCGCAAGGGCGCATCGTGCTCGCTGATTGCGACTTTCAGGAGGGGCGCTACGAACGAGCCCGCACGGCGCTGGAGAGTCTAGTCGGGGAGAACCCCACGTGGGACGGGCTCGCAAGACTCGCTCACTGGGATGCCACGATGGGGCGCGCGGAGGAGGCCGATGCGCTTTACCTCCGCGCGCAGGACGAACTCACCGCCAAAGAGATGCGGGCTTACGCGTGGCTCGAACTCGAACGCGGCGAGCTCCGTGCCGCGACAGGCTCATTGGACGAGGCGCGCGCACACTACGAGCGAGCCGACGCGGCCTATCCAGGGCACTGGCAGACAGGCGAGCATTTCGCCGCCCTTTACGTCGCGCAGGACGATCTCTCCAAGGCGGTCGCGCTGCTGCGTAATCTCATCGAGAGAGTACCGAAGCCAGAGTTGAGACAGAGACTCGGCGAGCTGCTCGTATTAATGGACGAGGCCGATCAGGCGCAAGAGCTTTTCGAAGGAGCGTTGGCGGACTACCTCGAGTCGGTGTCGACGGGCGAGGTTCATTACTACCACCATCTCGTTGATTTCTACGTTCGAGCGCGACCCGACGCTGCCGAGGCCGTACTATGGGCGCGCCGCGACGTCGCCTTGCGATCGAACTTTTCCACCCAGAGAGCGTTGGCGGATGCGCTTCGGCGCAGCGGGCAGATCGACGAAGCGCTGCAGCACATCGGTGAAGCCCTCTCGTCGGGCGTGCGCGAGTGGGCGATCTTCGCAACGGCTGCAGAAGTCTTCGATGCTGCCGGTCAGGCATGGAACAGCGAGCACTACGCCCGCAAGGCCGCCCAACTAAATCCGCACGGCCGCCAACTCCAAGTACGGCATTGAGCCCTGCACGACGCCTGACGGCGGAAAGTTAGCCAGCATGCACGATCGCGACAATGCAGAGTACGACTACATCGTCGTGGGTTCCGGGGCCGGAGGCGGACCCGTAGCGGCGAACCTCGCCGCGGCAGGCATGCGGGTTCTATTGCTCGAGGCCGGCGGCGATGCGGAGCCGGCTAATTATCAAGTTCCCTGCTTTCACGCGTTCGCTACCGAAGACACGGCCCTGAGCTGGAACTATTTCGTGCGTCATTATGCCGACGATGCGCGGCAGCAGCGCGATAAAAAATTCGTGCCGGCGCGCGACGGCGTCCTCTATCCGCGTTCCGGCACCCTCGGCGGCTGTACGGCGCACAACGCGCTGATCACGATCTATCCGCACAATGCGGATTGGAACTACATCGCAAAGTACACCGGCGACGATTCCTGGCGCGCCGAGAACATGCGGAAATATTTTCGCCGGCTGGAGGCCTGCCGCTATCGCCCGCTCGAGCGCTTTTTGAGTTTGCTCGAGGTTGGCGACGTTGGCCTGAGCTTTGACGAGATCGCCGTTCAGTTGGGCGAGTTCGTCGGGCGGACCGCCGGCGCGCGAGTTTCGCAAATCCGTCTGCGCCGCCAGCAACTCCGCGCGTGCCTGCGAGAGTTGCGCGCGAATGTCGGAAGCATTCAGGGTGAGAACCAGCTGTCCGCGATGGATAGCTTGGCCTTCGGTAGCTTCGATTTTCTCTACAAAGGTGGGAAATTCGGCGCGGGCGATCGCTGGCGAAATGGGTTCCACTTTGCCATTACTGGAAATCGAAGCGCTTAGATCCTCGCGTTGGATGGGTACGTAGTGAACAACCGGCGCCTGGCCGCGGCTTGCCAGCAAGA
>Ga0209380_10000366_pt1 | contig 31852 bp, 24 predicted proteins | sample HubBroMetageWFT6_FD_188347 | JGI IMG/M metagenome (GOLD analysis project Ga0209380, IMG submission 188347) | Warmed and freeze-thawed soil microbial communities from the Hubbard Brook experimental Forest, New Hampshire - Hubbard Brook CCASE Soil... | ecosystem: Environmental > Terrestrial >... | reverse complement strand
ATTCGAGATTCTTTTTTACTTGGGCCATGAACTGGTCGGCAACCGCGCCGTCGATCAGGCGGTGGTCGTAGCCAAGCGTCAGATGCACTACGGAGCGAATCGCAATCGAATCGTTGCCGTCTTTGTCTGTTATCACCATCGGCTGCTTGGTGATTCCGCCGACACCCAGGATGGCAGAGTTGGGTTGGTTGATGATGGGCAGTCCGAAAACGGCGCCGAACTGGCCAGGATTCGTGACCGTGAAGGTGGAACCTTCGACATCCTCAGGCTTGAGCTTCTTGATTCGTGCACGCTCGCCTAGGTCTGAGATGCCGCGCTGTAACCCGAGGAAATTCAGGTCTCCCGCGTTCTTCAGGACTGGAACAATCAGGCCCCAGTCGAGAGCGACTGCGATGCCCATGTTGATCTGACGATGATAGCGAATGTTGTCGCCTTCGATAGTGGCGTTGATGATGGGCCACTGTTGAAGAGCGATGACGGCGGCACGCACGAAGAACGGCATGAACGTGAGTCGCGCACCGTGGCGCTGCTCGAATCCCAATTTGTGTTTCTGCCGCAAATTGACGATGCGGGTAAAGTCCACTTCGTACATGCAGTGGACGTGAGCGCTGGTCCGGCGCGACTCAATCATGTGCTTGGCGATCAGCTTGCGCATGTTCGTCATCGGGACAAGATCGCCAGGGTAGGGCGCCGGAGCAGAAGGGATGGCCGGGCGAGACATGGCAGGCGCAGGGCGGTCCATCGGCGAACTGGGCGCCTCCGCCTGAGCGGAGGCCGAAGCTGCAGCTGGAGCCGAAGACGACTGGCCCTCGATGAAAGACAGGATGTCCTGCTTGGTGATTCGTCCACCGAGTCCAGTACCGGAGACTTGAGACAGACTGACTCCGCGCTCGCGTGCGATCTTGCGAACAAGCGGGGAAGAGCGAGCTTCTTCTTCCTCCTCGTGAGCCGCAGGCGAAGGAGCGGCTGCCTGCGGCGAGGGTGTGACTCTGTTTTCTTCAAGCTTCTCTTCAGCCTTCGCGGCGACAGGCTTTTCGGCGACTGGTGCGGGGGGAGCCTGCTTGGCAGGAGCGGCCGCCTCGCCATCCACAGCGATGGTCCCGACGACGGTATTCACGCCGACCGTCGTGCCTTCGGCGATCTTAATTTCCTTCAAGACGCCGGAGGCCGGAGCGGGGATCTCGGCGTCAACCTTGTCGGTAGAGATCTCGAAAAGCGGCTCGTCGCGTTGTACCTTGTCGCCGGGCTTCTTCAACCATTTGGTAATAGTGCCCTCAACGATGGACTCGCCCATCTGGGGCATGATGATGTCAGTTGGCATGATTTCCTTCCGCGCGGCCCACGGTTTAAAAACGGGGCCGGACGCAACCGAATATTATAGCGTTTGGCGGGAGTCACGGGAGCAGTTGGCCGAGCGTGGACCGCACCGTTCTCGATGATTGCGACCTAGTGATGGTCGTGATCTTTCATTCCTTCTTTCTTCTCGACTCCAGGCTCGACTCCGAAATTCGTCTTCCAGTATTCCTGCACAGCGGGCGGCAGTTTATCCAGGTGAGAGAGAAGCATCGTGATCTTCCACATGTCTGGCTCACTCAGGGTCTTGTCCCAAGCGGGCATGCCGGTATAGCGCACGCCGGTTCGGATCGTAAAGAAAATGTGCCACTCCGGATCATCCGGCGGGTCGGAGATGAGATTCGGTGGCGGAGGATACAACGAAGTGGCCAGCGCAGAAGGCTTGCGGTCCAGGCCTCCATGGCAGAGGGCGCAGTTCATTGTGTAGAGCTTCATGCCGTCTTCGAGATTCGGATCGGTCGGCGTCAGCGGATTGGTGATGCGGGGCGCATGGCGCTCCATCGAGGCATCGACGGCTCCCATCGCCAAGCGTCGTTCAACGCGCGGAGGCTCGACGTTGGCCGCTGTGGGGAAGAAACCAAGCATAGCGAAACCAAGACCGCCGAGTATGAGAATGAGGAGCGTGACCACTACACCCAGTGCGAATTTTCCCATGAATCCTCCGGACGGGATATTGTGGCAGATGGGCAGGCCGGGACGCTAGGTATTGCCGTTCTGCAGTCATGTCCCTCTGTTCGGATTTGGCGTGCCGAGTTCTTCGAGTGTATGTCTGGCAGTCCCCGCAACATTCTTTGCCACACCTTCAATAGGCCTTCAGGCGACGCGCCTCGCGGACTACGTCCTCCATCTTCGGCAGGTAGTGAAGTTCCTGCGGCGGCGAGAACGGGATCGCAGAATCCAAACCAGCGATGCGGACGATCGGGCCGTCCAGATCGTCGAACGCTTCTTCGTTGATGATGGCGGCGATTTCGCCGGCCAGGCCTCCGGTGCGCGAGTGTTCGTGCAGAATGATGACCTTGTTCGTTTTTTTCACGGTCTCGGCGATCGCTTCGCGGTCGAGCGGAGACACAGTGCGCAGGTCGATGATCTCGAGATCGATTCCGTCGTTCTTCAGAACCTCGGCAGCCTCCAGTGCAGTGTGGACCATTGCCGCGTAGGTGATGATGCTGAGGTCGCGGCCTTCGCGGGCGACGCGCGCTTTGCCGATGGGGACGACGTAATCCTGGGTGGGGACTTCTTCCTTAATGCGACGGTAGAGATACTTGTGCTCGAAAAAGATGCACGGATTGTTATCCCGGATCGCGGCTTTAATGAGGCCCTTAGCGTCGTAGGGCGTCGCTGGGCAGATCACTTTCAGTCCTGGATTGTGGACGAACCACATCTCGGGATTCTGCGAGTGGAACGGGCCACCGTGAACGTACCCGCCGCTGGGCCCGCGTAGGACGAGAGGGGCAGGCGCGCCCCAGAGGTAGTGCGTCTTGGCCACCATGTTGCTGATCTGGTTGAAGGCACAGCCGATGAAGTCCATGAACTGAAATTCGGCGACGGGACGCATGCCGGTGAGCGACGCACCGAAGGCCGCGCCTACAATGGCGGACTCAGCGATAGGAGTGTCAATAACGCGCTCGGGGCCGAAGCGGTCGATAAAGCCGTCGGTGACTTTGAAAGCGCCGCCGTAGATACCGATGTCCTCGCCGAGGCAGAAGACACTCGGATCGCGGTCCATTTCTTCCCAGATTCCTTGGCGGATGGCTTCGAGATAAGTGAGTTGCATAGGGGCAAGTTTCAGAGTTTCAAGGCTTCAAAGTCTTAAAGATCAATAACCCTCTTCGCCACGGATTTGCGTAGATCAACACGGATACTTCTACTGCAAGTGCACTGCGGCCTCGGTTTGCTGGTATGCTCCGGCACTCTTCCTCACCTTCGGCATCCCGTATTTCGGCTTGATCTCATGGCAACCGTCTTCGCAGAAGACTCCACCTTCGGCTGATTCCGGCTTCGGCATCGGCGAGTTCACCGCAATTTCTCTTTCTTCTTCGATGATCCGTTCGACTTCAGCGATCAGGGCTTGATTCTCCTTCGCTGTCAGCCACTTCTTTTCTTTCACTAAGTAGTTTTCAAATCGCGCAATGGGATCCCGCTTTTTCCAGAAATCGAACATCGCTTTCGGCACGTAGCTGGCGGCGTCGTGAATGGCGTGTCCTTTCATGCGCATCATCTTCGCTTCGATGAGCGTTGGGCCTTCGCCACGATGCGCGCGGTCGACGGCTTCTCGGGCCGCGTCGTAGACCTGACACGCGTCGGTGCCGTCAACGATCACGCCGGGAATGCCGTATCCGATGGCGCGTTCGGCGAGATCTTTGCAGCGGTACTGCATTTCTGACGGTGTGGAATAGGCCCAGAGATTGCTTTCCACGAAGAGCACGAGGCCGAGGTTCTGCACGGCGGCGAAGTTGATGCCTTCGTACGTGACGCCGGTCGACTGGCCTCCGTCGCCAATGTAGGTCATGACGGCGAGGTTGCGTCCTTGAAGGCGCGCCCCCAGCGCCACTCCTGACAGCACCGGAATGAGGTCGCCGAGCATTGAGATCGGCGAAACCATGTTGCGCTTCTCGATGTCGCCGAAGTGCGATGTGCCGTCGCGGCCCTTGGTGGGCGAGTCGGCCTTGGCCATGTACTGCATCATGGTGTCGCTCGCACGAAACCCGCGTACCAGGAGCGAGCCCTGATTGCGGATCATGGGCGCGAACCAGTCATCCTCGTCGAGCCCGTAGGCGGAGGCGCAGGAGCAGGCCTCCTGGCCGAGGCCGAAATAGACTCCACCGACGACCTTGCCCTGCTTGTAGAGATTCTCGAGCGCGACCTCCATCTTGCGGTTCAGAAGCATCCAGCGATAGATTTCGATGCATTGCTTCTTGTCGAGATATTTCGAGTCGCGGATTGGCGGGACCGGCGTGTCTAGATCGCCTTCGACCTCGTAGCGCACATGCTCACCACCATCACGGCTTTTCTCAACTCGTTGGCGGACAGTGAAGTCGGGATGCTCCAGGCGGTAATCGGGAATGGAGTAGGTGCGACGATTCCGGTTGCTGGAAGCTTTCGAATTTGCCCGGGCTGATCCGTTGCGCGGGTGATTGCCGTTAGAACTGGGCTTGGATTTAATTTTCTTATTCGCCATGGGAAAGCGGCGCGAGCGCTACCTATTCATGGTATCGCGAGATTGGGGAAAAGGGCTAGGCGTCAGAACAGTGCAGGCAACTGCGTCAAGGCAGCTGAATTTTCGCCTAGCCCTGTTTGGCTCAAAGACCCGGACCACATAACTCGCGATCAGGCCCAGGTCGAGTCGTCTTCTCTGTGACGCTGGCGGAGTTCGGCCGGCGGCTTCCTCGGAGTGCCGACAGCGCGACCGAGCAGCGCATCGAGAGTTTCGACCCAAAGAATCTGACTCTGAAACACGACTCCAACGTTTCGGGAGATGGATTCAGCAACCGCGTTCAGATCGAGTGGTCTGCCCAGTTGCTGCTGCATCGAAGTCACCGGCTTCGACGGAATTCCGCAAGGAATGATCAGATGGAAGAAACCGAGGTCTGGGTTTACGTTGAGGGCGAAGCCGTGAGATGTGACGAAGCGGGAAACGTGGACGCCGATGGCGGCGAGCTTGGATTCGGGAAACGCCTGCTCGGAGACTTCAGCGACAGCGAGGCCAGTCTTCGACTCGCCCGGACGGGCGAGGGCGCCCGTCCCCACACGAGCATCGTCGCTTCCAGCGTCGGTCCACACTCCGGTTAGGCCGGGGATGCGCTTTGTAGGAATGGTGAAGTCGGCGCAGGTGCGCATCAGGACATCTTCGAGGCGCCGGACGAATTCCACGACACCCAGGGTCTTGCGCTTGCCATCTGGTTCGGCAAATCCACGGAGATCAAAGATGGGATAGCCGACGATCTGACCGGGCCCATGGAAAGTGACGTCGCCTCCGCGGTCGCATTCAAAAAGTTCGACGCCCCGTTTCTTCAGAACTTCGGGCGAGGCGACTACGTTCGCCGCTTTCGCGTTTCTGCCCAGCGTGATGACTGGCGCGTGCTCGAGCAAGAGAAGAACATCGCCGATTTTCTCCTCTTTGCGCAAGGCGACTAGCTGCTGCTGCAGGCGCAGGCCGGTCCCATAGTCAACCGTGCCGAGTTGGACGACGGAAGTCAAATTGTGTTGGCCACGGATCTTCACAGATTACACCGGATCACGATCGAAGCCGTTCCCCACAAAGGACACGGAACCGCGCGGGTTTGCATACGCGCCTCGATTTATCGGTGTTCATCCGTGTAATCCGTGGCTCATAGCTTCACGCGTTGATGGCCATCCCATACACGCTGTTCGATGCGTCCAGCATGGCTTCGGCCAGTGTCGGATGCGCATGGATGGTCCACATCAAGTCTTCGACGGTAGCTTCGAGTTCCATGGCGGCGACGGCTTCGGCGATCAACTCCGTCGCCTGCGGGCCGATGATGTGCACACCTAAGATTTCGCCGTAGTCGGCGTCGGAGATGATCTTGATGAAGCCCTCGTGCTGGCCGACAATCGACGCGCGCGAGTTCGCGCTGAACGGAAACTTGCCGACCTTCACGTTGTATCCCGCTTCGCGGGCTTTCGTTTCGGTGAGGCCAACGCTGCCGATTTCGGGATGGCAGTAGGTCGCGCCCGGAATGTGCTCCGGGTTGATAGGTTTAGCGGGCTTGCCTGCAATTTTCGCGATCGCGACAAGGGCTTCCATCGCTCCGACATGCGCCAGTTGCGGCGTGCCCAGCACAATGTCGCCGACGGCGTAGATTCCAGGTTCAGCCGTCTGCATCCAGGAGTCGGTTTTGATGAACTCGCGATCGGGCTTGATTTTTGTACGTTCGAGGCCGACGTTCTGCGTGCGCGGCTTGCGGCCCACAGCGATGAGAATCTTTTCCGCGTCAATTTTCTGTTGTTTTCCATCCGCCGTGATGGTCACGGCGATACCTGCTTTGGTCTTTTCAACCTTGTCGACTTTCGCGCTGGTATGGAAGTTGATGCCGCGCTTGCGGAAGACGCGGGCGAGTTCCTTGGAAACTTCTTCATCTTCGACGGGCACCAGGCGGGGCAGCATTTCGACGATCGTCACCTCGCAATCAAACGAGCGATAGATCGACGCAAATTCGACTCCCACCGCCCCCGCGCCCACAATCACAATCGACTTCGGAAGCTCTTTCAGGCTAAGTATTTCAATATTGGTCAAGATGCGGTCGTTCGCTTCGAGACCAGGCAGCATGCGGGCTTCGGAGCCGGTAGCGAGAATGACATTCTTCGCCTTGAGCTCACTGGCTTTGCCATCGTTCGTGACTTCGATGGAAAATACGCCATTCTGCGCCGGGCCCATGAGTTTGCCGTAGCCTTTCACCGTCTGCACCTTGTTCTTTTTCATCAAGAACTCAAGGCCCTTGGTGTGCTTGGCGACGATCTTCGCTTTCCTATCCTGTATCGCCGCCCAATTAAGCTTGCGCGCGTCCACACCTTCGATGCCGAACTCCTTGGCCTCTTTCAAGTGATCCCACAGTTCCGCATTGAAGAGCAGGGCCTTGGTCGGAATGCAGCCGACATGCAGGCATGTGCCTCCCAGCAACCCATCTTTTTCGATGAGAGCGGTCTTCAGTCCATATTGGCCAGCGCGAATCGCGGCAGTGTATCCGGCCGGTCCGCTGCCGATAATGGCTACGTCGTAGATGGTTTCGGGCAAAGTGATGATCCTCAGTAAGAAGAGATGCCAAAAGGCAAACGAATGATTCTAGAACACAGCGACGGGAGCGGCCAAACGAAAGATGAACCGAGATAACCGCAGAGGTCCCAGGAGAACAGAGGCACGAATAGTTACTCGAATTATGCCAGCCCGAAATGATGGCAGTCCGGCTCCTTTAGTTTTCGTTTTCCAAAGTAAAAAGCCGCCCTCTGCAGGCGGCTTTGAAACGGAACCATTACCACTTCAATTATTTTCGTTGCTGGCGCGCTTCCACGAAATCAGCTCGCCAATCGTCGAACTGGTGCTGGAAACTGGCTGCTTGTAGGCTTCCACTTCCGAGCGTGAGGCCTCTTCGCCCACCGCGCGGATGCTGAGCCCGACTTTCTTCTCTTCCGGATTCATCTTGATGATCTTGAAGTCGTGCTCGAGGCCCGGCTCCAGATGAAGCGGTTGGCCGTGTTCATCGGCCGCTTCGGACTTATGGCACAAACCCTCCACGCCCTCCGCGATTTCCACAAACGCGCCGAACGCGGCCACGCGTAATACTTTGCCGTGAACCACGTCCCCCACATGATGCGTCTGGAAGAACGACTCCCAGACATCGGGTTGCAACTGCTTCACGCCGAGAGACAGGCGCCGCTTGTCCGGCTCGATCGCGAGCACCACCGCCTTCACGCGGTCACCCTTTTTCAGCACTTCCGAAGGATGTTTCACCCGCTTTGTCCAGCTCAGATTGCTGACGTGCACCAGGCCGTCGATGCCATCTTCAATTTCAATGAAGGCGCCAAAGTCGGTCAGGTTGCGAACGCGACCTTCCACCGTCATGCCGACGGGGAATTTCTCATGCAACGAATCCCATGGATTGGCCGCGAGTTGACGCATTCCGAGGGAAATGCGTCGCTCGGTCGGATTCACGTTCAGAACCACGCACTCCACCTGATCGCCAACGTTGACGAGCTTCGAGGGATGTTTCATCCGCTTCGACCAGGTCATTTCGCTAACGTGAACCAGTCCCTCAATGCCCTGCTCCAGTTCCACGAACGCGCCGTAGTCGGTCACGCTGATCACGCGTCCCGCCACGTGTGCACCTTCCGGATAGCGATGTTCGGCGTCAAGCCATGGGTCAGGCGTGAGCTGCTTGAATCCCAGCGAAACGCGCTGCTTTTCTTTGTCGTACTTCAGAACCTTCACTTGAATCTGATCGCCGACGTTGACCAGATCTTTCGGGTGCGTCAGCCGTCCCCACGACATATCGGTGATATGCAGCAAGCCATCAAGCCCACCCAGATCGACGAACGCGCCGTACTCGGTCAGATTCTTGACCACGCCCGTCAGCACCGATCCTTCTTCCAGATGCTCCAACGTCTTCGAGCGCTTTTCGTTCTGCTCGCCTTCAAGCAAGTCTTTGCGCGAGACCACAATATTGCCGCGCTTCTTGTTCAGTTTGATGACCGCGACTTCAAGGGTCTGGCCCTTCATGCCGTCCAGATTGCGGATCGGCCGCAGGTCAACCTGCGAGCCCGGCAGGAAGGCGTGCGCACCGAGAATGTCGACCGTCAGCCCGCCTTTAATGCGGTCCACCACCACGGCCTTGATCGGCTTCTTCTCGTTGTAGGCTTTCTCGATTTCTTCCCAGGCGTGAATGCGCTGCGCCTTCTGGTGAGAAAGGTTAATGTAGCCTTCCTCGGCCGGGCCCTTGTCGCGCATCACGTCGATCTCGTCGCCGGGCTTGAACTTCGGCTTGCCCTCGTGATCGAGCACTTCCGCCAGCGGGAGCATGCCTTCCGACTTGGCGCCAATATCGACAACCACGTGCGTCCCGGTCAGCTTCAGCACCGTGCCCTTAATGACGCGGTCCTCACTGACGGCTTCTTCCGCTTCGGTCGTGAAACTTTCAAGTACTGAGGCGAAGTCCTCGCCGACTGCAGCCTTGTCTTCCGCAGCGGAACCCGCATGCGTCTCGGTGGTGGCGGCAGCCTGATTCTGTTCAGGCTGGTGCTGCTGTTCTGTCGTCGGTTCAGCTTCGGTTGCGACAGTGGAGTTGGATTCGGAGTTGTGGGCGGTGGTCTCGTCGAACAAGGTTATGCCTCTCTGATGACGGGATGCGGGGCCTGCTCTGCGGACTGCTGGATGAGTCGTTTGGTTGTGGTGGGCTCACCCTGGCGAGTGAGCTTGAGACAATCCCAGCTGTCGGACGTTTTACAGAGAACCCGCGTCCAATGGGAACTCTTCGACTATAGCAATCGCCTGCGAATAGTGTCAAACGCAAATCGCACGTATGTTACAGCAATGTTTCAGCTTGCGATTCTGGAACAAAGCTAGCGCCGGCCTCTTGCCGGCTGTCCCGGGGGTCTCGCCCCGGGTCGGAACTAGCATTCAGCCAATCGGAATCTATCCATGCTTCGGAACTCTATTGTTGAAAGTTTCCCCCGCCCATGCTCATCTGCTAACCTCCCCAACTATGGATTACCTCTGGACCCCATGGCGCTACGCCTATGTTTCCGCCACGGAAAAGATCGCGGGCTGTGTTTTCTGCGAAGCGCCGAAACAGGACGATGCCAAAGTATTCATCGCACATCGCGGCGAGTATTGCTTCATAATCCTGAATGCCTATCCCTATACACCCGGCCACGTGATGATCGTCCCCTACGCGCATTTGGACGAGTTGCGGAAACTTCCGATCGAAGCTGCCAACGAGATGATGGCGCTGTCGCAGCGCATGGAATCGGTTCTCCGCGAGCTCTACCACCCTGACGGTATCAATCTAGGCATGAATATTGGCAAAGCCGCCGGCGCTGGCATTGCCGGACATATTCACATGCACATCCTTCCCCGCTGGGTGGCCGACGCGAATTTCATGTCGGTGGTCGGAGAGACGCGAATTCTGCCGGAGACGCTGGAAGTCACTTGGAAGAGGATGCGAGAGGCACTGAACGGAGACCAGGGAGTGAAGTAGCGCCGGCATCCGGCCGGCCGTCGCGAGGGCGCCTCGCCCGCGCTGCCTCTGTGACAGGGGCAATGAAAGCCGCTGGGATGGTGGAAATCGTTCTTGCAGTCATCCACCGACCAGGTTCTCCATCTCTCCTTCGTCGATCACCGCAACCCCCAACTCCTTCGCCCTATCCAGCTTGGAACCCGCATCCGTGCCAGCCACGACGTAATCCGTCTTCTTGCTGACCGAGCCTGCGACCCGCCCGCCCGCATCCTCGATCATCTTCTTGGCCTCGTCGCGCGTGTGCCTGCGAAGCGTGCCCGTAAGAACCAACGTCTTCCCCGCGAGTTTCGTCCCGCGCTTTTTCTTCGCGCCTTTGAACGCAAGACCGGCCACGCCCAGACGCTCCACCAGCTTGCGGTTCGCCGGAATGCTGAAGAACTCGACGATGCTTTCCGCGATCCGCGGCCCAACTTCATTCACATTCTGCAATTCGTCAAGGCTTGCGCTGGCGAGTGCTTCCATCGATCCAAAATGCTCCGCCAAAAACTGCGCAGTGCGCGCGCCGACAAAGCGAATGCCAAGCCCATAGATCACCCGCTCCAGGGGTAGCTTCTTCGACGCTTCGATCTCGTTGAGAATGTTTTGCGCAGACTTTTCGGCGAAACGTTCGAGACTGAGCAAATCAGCCTTCGTCAGTTTGTAAATATCGGCAACGTTTTTTACCAGCCCGCGCTCATTGAGTTGCGTAACCAAGGCATCACCCATCCCGTCAATGTTCATCACGCCGCGCGAAGCAAAGTGCAAGATGGTCTCGCGCAATTTCGCCGGACAGTTTGCATTCACGCATCGGTAATCGACTTCACCCTCGGTGCGAACAACTTTGGTGCCGCACACCGGACACTTCTCCGGCATCACGAATTCTTTCGTTCCACGCGGATGGTCTTTATCCTCGATCACCTTTGCAATCTTCGGGATCACGTCCCCGCCGCGTTCCACCTGAACCCAGTCGCCGATTTTCAGGCCCAGGCGCTCGATCTCGTCCATGTTGTGCAGCGTCGCATTGCGGACAGTCGTTCCACCAATCGAAACCGGCGCTAGCATCGCGACCGGCGTGAGCTTTCCCGTACGTCCAACCTGCACGCGAATATCTTCCAGTTTGGTGATACCAGCCCGGGCCGCATACTTGTAGGCGATCGCCCAGCGCGGAGCCTTGCCGGTGAACCCGAGTTCCTCCTGCAGGGCGACGAGGTCGACTTTGACCACAATGCCGTCGATCTCGTAAGGTAGCGACTCGCGCTTGCCTTCCCACTCCTGAATGAACCCCCAGACTTCGTCGATCGAGTGCACCAGCTTTCGATTCTGATTGACCTTGAACCCTGCGGCCGTGAGCGCGTCCATGGTCTTCGAGTGCCGATCGAAATAGGTCCGGCCGTTTTCGAGCAAAATGTAAGGAAAAAAATCCATGCGCCGTTCCGCCGTGACACTCGCGTCCAGTTGCCGCACGGTTCCCGCCGTGAAATTGCGCGGATTGGCGAAAGTCGGGAGACCCTTGCTCTCTCTTTCTTCGTTCACCCTCTTAAAGGCGGCCGTTGGCATTAGCAGTTCGCCGCGCACCTCGAAATCCAAAGGAATTCCGGCTTTCTTGAGCTTGCCTTGATCCACAGCGAGTGGAATCGAGCGCACGGTGCGCACATTGAGCGTGACGTCTTCTCCGATGGATCCGTCGCCGCGGGTCACGCCCCGAACCAGTTTGCCCCCTTCATACACCAGAACCAGAGACATGCCGTCGAGTTTCAGTTCGCAAACATAATCTACCTCGCTGCGCCCGGTGAGATCGTGCACACGCCGCTCCCAGCTGCGCAATTCTTCTTCGTTGTAGGTATTGTCGAGCGACAGCATCGGCGTGGAGTGCCGCATCTTCACGAATCCCTCGCGCGGCTTGCCCCCGACGCGCTGGGTCGGCGAGTCCGGAGTGACGAGCGTAGGATGCTCGCTCTCCAGATCCTTCAACTGCTGCATCAGCTTGTCGAATTCCAAGTCGCTGATCTCAGGATTGTCGAGAACGTGATAGAGATATTCGTGGTGCCGAATCTTCTCGCGGAGCGCTTCCATCTTCTTTTCGATGTCTTTAGGGGCGGGCATTGCAGAAGATTATAAAAGGAAGACAGTCGTAGAGAGGTTGATTCGAACGTCGCTCTCGCCATCGTCCCGGCTGCTGCCAGCGGAGACGCAGCCCGGCTACGTCACGACTATCGGTTTGGCACTTCGCGGGAGGGGCTGACCCGTAGCCAGTCCGTCGACCTGATTGCGCCTTACACGAGATCATCCAGCTTCAACGCCTGTGCTCCGCCCTTCCACGACGTCTCGAACTGCTTCTGCACAAATCCCGCATCGTAGTCTCGCTTCTCCAGCAGCAGCGCCTGCTGCAGTCCGAACAACGACCGCGGATTCCGCGGATTGCGGTCGAGATCGTCGCGGAATACTTTTTCCGCGCCAGACGCGTCCCCGCTGATTAACAACGCTCCTCCCAGCGACTCCCGCACGGGGAAAAACCAGTCTGGCGGCTCGCCATATTTCAGCGTGTCCTGAATCGTGACCGCTTCCCGCAGCATTGCAATCGCTCCCTCGGTGTCTTTCTTCGCCCGGGCGATCTTCGCGCCCAGAACATCCTTGGCAATCTCCAGAATGTCTTTTGTCTTGTTGTTGATGGGCGCGTTGAATACCTGGTCAGCAGGCGTCGCGGCCTGGGCGTCGGAAACGATCTTATACTCGGCTTCCGCCTCGTTAACTTTTCCTGTACCCGCAAGAGCCAACCCGCGCGCGAAATGCCAGAAGCCGGTTGTGACTTTCATGGCGGTATCCGGAGTTGGCATCTTCAGGATTTCGTTCCAGTGATGAAAACGAATCTCCACCGCCATCGGAATCGTCATGAAACCCTCAAGCGGAGGCATCTCTTTCACATGTGGACCAACATTTGCGGCCAGCAGGTCCGCATTCCTGCGCGCCTCGGCATAGCGTCCGTTCATCGCGCCGCACATCGCCACGAAGTGCAGGTTGTGGCTGTAATACATCATCGGGTAGATGCCCTGCTCGCCGCTCGCCTTGAGGTAAGCTCGATCGACTTCCGCCGCCTTCTCGTTGGTCTTTACGGCAGCATCGTAGTCTCCCGTTCGGATGTAGATGTGCGCCGGCATGTGCACAATGTGTCCCGCGCCCGGTGCGAGCGACGCCAGTTTGTTCGCGCCAGCCAATGCGCGTTGTGGATCGTTCGAGGCCTCGACTGCATGGATGTAATAGTGGATCGACCCCAGGTGATTGGGATCGCGCTTCATCACCGATTCCAGCGTGGCGACGATCTCGTCCGTACCTGCCTCGGGCGTGCCGTCCTGATGCCAGAGTCCCCAAGGATGCAGGTTCATGCCGGCTTCCGCAAATAGTGTGGCCGCGTCCAGATCGTCGGGAAACTCGCTCACGAGTTGCCGCATGGCATCTCGGTAGTCCTCGGCGGCCTTCTTCAGGTCGGAATTCGGATCTGTGGGAAACCGCTTCGCCAGCGCCTGGATATAAGCCTGCTCGCTAGGCGAGGCTGATGCCGATAGATCAACCGCCTTCTGCACCGCGTCATGCGCGTGCTTATATCGGTCGGGATCGGCAGGATCGTTGTAGTTTGGTCCCACAGCCTCCGCGACGCCCCAGTAGGCCATCGCCAGTTTAGGATCGAGTTCGGTCGCGTGCTGAAACGAACGCGCCGCCTCGGCATGGTTGAACGCATAAATGAAGCGCATCCCTTGATCAAAAAACTGTTGCGCCTGCGGATTGTGAGTCGAAACCGGGTGATGGAGATCGCCCAGTCCCGTCACCAGCGTGACGGAGTGCGTCTGAACGTGGGTAACATGATCCTGCGCCATCGCGCCCCAGCAGAGCAGAGCACCGCACAGTAACTGCGCCAGAATCTTCATCTGGTCACCTCCTGATTCAATTTTGAAATCAAGCCCCAAAGAATGCAGGATGGAAAAGCCGCCCCTTGCAATTGCGGACAGCTTATGACAGATTTGTGCCCTTGCCAAGTCCTTTGCCAATCGAATGTCCTTTGCCAATCGAACCGAAGGCCGCGGATCCGCCCGACTGGAACTCTCCCTGACCGCTGTTTTCCCGGCTCTTCTACCTTGATCACCCTGCTTCGATCCTTCGGGGCCTCAGGTACAATCCAGCTTCGACCAAGCTATGCGCAAGGCCGCGTTGCTCTACAACCCGCGTTCCGGCGGTAGCAAACGACGCCAGCGGGAACTCGACTCTGCCCTCGCCATTCTTCGAGGAGGAGGCGTGGAAGCCGATCTCGTTCCCACCGAGTCCCCCGATCACGCCGAGGACGAAACGCGCCGCGCCATCGACTCCGGTTGCGACACTATCTTTGCCGGCGGCGGGGATGGCACCATCCACAACATCTTGCAAATCGTCGTCAACTCGCCCGTCGCGCTGGCCATCCTGCCCATGGGAACCGCCAACGCGCTGGCTCACGACCTCCGCATTCCCCTTCGCGTGCCGGCTGCCGCCAAGGCGTCCCTGGGCGCCACAGCGCGCCGCGTCGCGGTGGGCTTGGTGAAATTCGTCGATCTCCAGGGCAATCCCGGCACGCGTTATTTTGTCGTCACCGCTGGCGTCGGCGTCGATGCTCATCTTTTCTACAAACTCCATACCGGAACCAAAGAGCGCATGGGGATGGCAGCCTACTACGCGAAAGCATGGCACCTGTGGTTCAGCTATCCCATGACACGCTTCGCGGCCGAATACCTTGAAAGCGGCTCGGACGCTCCCCGTAGCGCCGCAGTCACCGAACTGATGGCCGTGCGCATCCGCAACTTCGGCGGAGTCGTTCAGGAACTTGCCCCAGGCGCCTCGCTCGACCGTGACGATATGCGACTGGTGTTCTGCCGCACTGCCAGCCGCCTTGCCTATCTTGCCTATGTGACCCGCGGACTCCTGCGGCTCTCCACCACAATCCGCGGGATCGACCTGGCGCACAGCAAGAGAGTCTGGTGCCGGTACCAATCGCCCTCCAACACCGCGCAAGCGCAGCGCAAGATCTACGTGGAAGCCGACGGAGAACTGCTCGGCACGCTCCCCGCCGAGATTACGGTGGTGCCGGATGCACTCACTCTTCTAGCTCCGCCGCGTTGAGTGCAATGATTCTCACGGGTTTTCGCGGATACGAGTTTCTTGTGTTCGTAAGCTCCCTTCCCGCCCGAAGTTACTTCGCGGAGTCTGCCGACTGGTCTTCGTTGGCGTTTCTCTGCGCGCCCAAATAGAATTCCTCGAACGGCTTGGAACCCTTCACTCACTTTCTGACTGGCGCCTGCATGGGACGCGCCGGCCTCAACCGCAGCACCGCCCTCGCTACGCTGACGCTGACCCTCGCCGCAGAAGCTCCCGACTTGGACGTGATCGGCGGCGTGATTCGTGGACCGGCGTTCGGCTTCGCTCACCATCGCGGGTTCACTCACTCGTTCCTGGGCACTCCGCTCGACGCCCTCGTCGTCGTCGGATTCGTCTACCTGGTTTGGCGTCTCCGAGGGCGCAAAACAAATGATCCCAACCTGCCGCCTCGATGGGGCTTGCTTTATCTCTACGCCTGCCTCGCCGGACTCAGCCACATTCTGCTCGACTACACCAACAACTACGGCGTGCGTCCTTTCTGGCCCTTCTCCGAGAAGTGGTATTCCTGGGACATCGTTTTCATCTTCGAGCCGACCATGTTCGCTTTCCTGATTCTTGGATTGATCGTTCCGTCGCTGTTTGGCCTCATCGACAGGGAAATCGGCGCGCGCCGCCTCGGTCCTCGCGGACGCGTCGCCGCAACCCTCGCGCTCGCCGGCGTAGGGCTTGTGTGGGGCCTGCGCGATTACGAACATCGCCGCGCTGTCGGAGCGCTGGAATCCCGGACCTACAACGGCGCCGATCCGATCCGGGCATCCGCCTATCCCACATGGATCGATCCATTCCACTGGTTTGGCGTAGTCGAGACGCCCGCATTCTTCGCGCTGTCTTCGGTCAACTCGATTACGCCCGAGGTCGATCCCGACGGCCGCATGGAAATCCGCTACAAGCCGGAAGAGACACCGGTCACACTGGCCGCAAAGAAATCCTACATCGGGCGCGTGTTTCTGGATTGGGCGCAGTATCCGATCACCGAAACCGAAACTCTTCCACCCCCGCAGGAGGGTTACATCGTCGTGTTTCAGGACCTGCGCTTTGCCGGGATGCCGCGCTCAATCACCGGCCGCAGGACCCGCGGTGCTCTCAGCAAAGCCGTGCAACTCGACAGAAACCGGCATGTCGTCGGCGATGTCTATGACACGGACAAAGGTCTCGTCGTTCCCGAACCCGATCAGCGTTAGCGAAGCAACATCAGTCGTTTCTCACACCTCGCGTCGCTCAAAAGTCTAACCTTCCCCGGAGTTCGTGGATCCTCCCTTGACGGCAGCCTCTTGAGCGCCCAAAATAGGATTGCGCTTCCGAGGTGACCATGCTCGCATACGTATTCATTCTCTTTGCCGTTGCACTCCGTTTCATGCCTCATCCCATGGCATTCACTCCGGTGGGGGCTGCTTTGCTGTTCTTCGGCGCGCGCGGACCGCGTCGCCAACTGTGGGTACCGCTCGCCCTCCTGGCGGCATCCGACGTGGTCCTCACAACGATGGTGTACCGCTATCCTTTCAGTTGGGACCACTTGGTGACTTGGGCCTGGTATGCCGCAATGCTGTGGTTCGGCACCACCCTCAAGCAGAACGCTGGTGCAATCCGGATTCTCGGCTCCGCCCTGGCCGGCTCTGTGTCATTCTTTCTCGTAAGTAACTTCGCGGTCTGGGCCGCATGGGATATGTATCCTCGCACTTTCGCCGGATTGTTGACCTGCTACGATGCCGGCTTGCCCTTTTTCCGACACGGCGCTACGGGAGACCTGCTTTTCACGGCAGCCATGTTTGCCACTCCGGTACTATTCCGGGCTGTTTCTGAATGGCGCCATAAGTCCGACAACCACATCGCCACCGCGTAGGAAACCAGGAAAACCTAGCGCCGGCATCTTCCGGCTGGGGCGAGTGCGTCTCAGCCTCGCCGAGTCGATGATACGGGTCTGCGAACGGGAAAGTTGCGACTTCGATCGGGCTTATATCGGACATTCTGCCGGCGACGTGGCTTCTATGTTCGGCCCCAAAATGTTCGGCCCCAAAACTACAAAAGGCGCGGCCTCTAGCTTAGCTTGCTAGGGCCACGCCCTTCTCAAGATCATGTAATCTCTACTGCTAGGTCAGGCACGACCTCCTAGTACGGATCCGGGTAAATGTAGTAAGGCGGTGGATAGTCGTAGCCCCACCACGGGTTATACCAATAGGACGGCCAACCCCAGAAAGGCCCACCCCCAAAACCAAACCCAAACCCAAAACCCCAACCGCAGCCCCAACAACCTCTCCAGCCGAAACCACGAAAACCCCCAAAACCGCCAAAACCGCCCCGGCCGCCCCAGCCATGCCAGCCAGCCGCACCGCCGAAGCTACCGAATCGCGCACCCGAGTTCAGGGCTGATCCGACCCCACCGCGACCGCCTCCGAACGTATGCCATCGGCCGTCCGCAATGGCGCGACTCGCGTTGCCGCCGGAACGCCATCCGGACCAACCGCCCGAGTTTCGACCAGCGGAGGACGAGCCTCCTCCAAAACCGCGCGCGGATGAGCCGCCCCCCATCCTACCGTAGGAGCCGCCACCGCCATACGTCGAACGCCCGCCACCGCGATAGCCACCAGAGCCATATCCTCCGCCATGGTAGCCACCGCCGTAAGAGCCTCCGCCGTGAACACTGCCACCGCCGCGGAAGCCACCACCGCCTGCTCCGCCACCGCCGCGGAAGCCACCGCCGCTTGCTCCGCCACCGTGACCACCACCGTGTTGCGCAAACGCGGGCGCGGACAGGCAAACCAGGGATAAAGAAGCGATTCCTGCAAGAACAGTTCTTACCAAGGTGGACTTCGTCATTTCAGTTTCCTCCACCCAAGCCGGCAGCCCCGGAAGGCAAACCGCCCTAACCCTAGTCTCTTAGAATCGCAATCGAGCGCGCAAGTTGTCTAAGCAGGCAGGAGGATGGATTTCGAAGAGCGTCGGCTGGAAAGCTGCGGTGATCAAAAGAACCCCAGTTCAGACTGGTTGCTCATTCATTACTCCTCGGCTTTGCCCGCCGGTTGCCAAAGCCGCCGCGTCAGCCACAAGCAAATTCCGACAACCATTACGCTCAAAACCATTATCCAATGGCGCTTGAAGACGCCGCCGAACAGTCCCACGATCTGCGGGCCGAACCAGAGCACCAGCACCGACAGCACGAGAAATCGGACAAATCTTCCCAGGAAAATTGCCACCAGGAAATCGCGGAAGCGCATCTCGAACACTGCCGCGCCCAGAACCAAGATCTTGAATGGCATCGGCGGTGGCAGCATCCCCGGAAACATCAGCGCCCAGAATTCATGCTCCTCAAACGAACGATGAATTTTGAGGAAACGTTCTTCGGAAATCCGCTTGCGCAGAACCTTCTCCCCGCCAAAATACCCGATGATGTACAGCGGAATGCTGCCCAATGCCGACCCCAGCGACGCCATCACGATATACACCAGAAGCCGCCGGCGATCCTGATACACGTACGTCGCGACGATAAAATCCACCGGCATTCCCAGCAACGCGCTGTCAGCAAACGCAATCACAAACGGTCCCCAAATCCCGAGCACCTTCATCAGCCCCAGGATCCACGCCGTATAGCGCGCCAGGATGTGTCCAATGGTTTTCAAAGGAAGCAGCTAGTGTACGTGATCGAGTCCGATTTCGTAGCCAGCCGTCTCGGCCGCCTGGGCCGCGACCTTTCCTGTCGCGGCTGGGACCGAAGACGCCGTCGAGAGAACGGCCCTGATATGATCGCTGACTTCGGAGCACTTATGCGCAAGCTGGTTTTCTCTGCCGCCTTTCTCCTGCTCGCAATCCCCTTTGTCATCGCGCAACAATATGATGTCGTGATCGAAGGCGGCCGAGTCATGGACCCCGAAACTGGCCAGGACGCCGTTCGGAACGTGGGCATTCGCAACGGCAAAATCGCGCGGATCTCCACCGCCCCGCTCAGCGGACACCGCGTCATCCACGCGGCGAGCCTCGTAGTCGCGCCAGGCTTCATCGACCTGCACCAGCACGGACAGGATCTTGCCAGCCAGCGCGTCAAGGCTTTCGACGGCGTGACGACCGGGCTTGAAATGGAAATCGGCGCACCCGATGTCGCCGAGTTTCTCAATTCCAAGCAGGGTCACTCGATCATCCACTACGGCACCACCGCCAGCCACGTAGCCGCGCGCGCTTTAATTTTCGGAGCGCCGCTGCCCGAAGGAACGATCCTGCCGAAAAGCGGACCGGCCACCGACCAGCCTGCCACACCTGAGCAGATCGCGCGCGTGCAGCAACGCCTGCGCGACCAACTCGACGCCGGCGCACTCGGCATCGGCATGGGGATTCAGTACACTCCCGGCGCCACTCGCCTGGAAGTCATCGACATGTTCCGGGTTGCGGCTGAGCGCAAGTTGCCGGTGTATACCCACATGCGAAGCGCAGGCCGCATCGAGCCTGGCTCTGCTATCGAATCCGTCGAGGAAGTCATCGGGGCTTCGGCGATCACGGGTGCTCCACTGCACATCGTACATATCAACAGCACCTGCCTGCGCGATTCTCTCGAATGCATTTCGCTGATCGAAGGAGCCCGCGCTCGCGGCCTCGACATCACGACCGAAGCGTATCCGTACATCGCCGGCATGACGGCGATCAATTCCGCGCTCTTCAACCCCGGATGGCGTGAAAAACTCGGCATCGACTACGGCGATCTCGTGCTTCCCGATACCGGTGAGCACCTGACCAAAGAGCGTTTCGAAGAGCTACACAATGCCAGCAAGCAACAATGGGTGCTGGTTTTCGCCAACACGCAGGAAACTGTCGACGCCATCATTCCCAACGCGCTGATCATGATCGCGAGCGACGGCGCCGAAGGACATCCGCGTAACGCCGGGACGTACTCACGCGTTCTCGCCCAATATGTGCGCGAGCAGAAGACTCTGACCTTGATGGAAGCGCTGCGAAAAATGACGCTCATGCCCGCGCAAATGCTGGAGCGCTCCACGCCCGCCGCACGGCTGAAGGGACGCCTAAAGGAAGGCGCCGACGCCGACGTCGTGGTCTTCGATCCCCAAACCATCAGCGATCGCTCCACGTTTCAAAAACCCATGGAGCCCAGTGTGGGGGTGCATTATCTCCTGGTCGGAGGAACGGCCGTGATCGAGGAAGGCAAACTGGTTCCCGAAGTCTTCCCCGGCCGGGCAATTGTTGGTCCAGGAAATGCGACCGCAGGCAATCGCTGACCTAGCGGTGTCGGTCGCGGGAGCTGCGTTATCTATGTTCCGTGTTCCGTCTTCCCGCTCAGCAGATCAATCGCATGTGGAATCAAACCAGCCACAGCCTCCAGCGACTCCACCGCCCCCGCGGGGCTTCCCGGCAAATTCAAAATCAGGGCGCGGCCGCGGACACCGCACACGCCGCGGCTCAACACGGCGAAGGGAGCCTTCCTACTCCCCTGACTCCGCATGTGTTCCGCGACTCCGTTCAGAAGCCGGTCACAGACCGCGACCGTCGCTTCCGGCGTCACGTCGCGCGCAGCAATCCCAGTTCCGCCGGTCGTGACGACAAACTGCACCTCCCGCGCGAGTTGAATCAGCAGATTCTGAATTTGAATGGAGTCATCGGGAACAACTTTGCGAACGGCAACCGAGAAGTGCAGCGTTTGCAGAAGTTGAGTTACAGCCGGCCCCGACAGGTCCTCACGTTCCCCGCGAGAGCAGGAATCGCTAACCGTCACGACCGCAGCCGTCAGTCCGGGCAGTTCAGTCATCACGCTTCAGCCGTCCAGCAGGACATCTTCCTCTTCTTCCGTTCGTCCTCGGCCAGCCGTGCTCGGAGGCCTACTCGGCGTCGGTTTAGGAGGAGCCACAGTTGCCGCAGGCGCCGGCGGCGGCGCTGCCTCCGCTGCGGCGGGCTCCGGTTCCGTGCCGCTATCACGCGCCGATTCGTCCAGCAGCCGCAAACCTTCCATCAACAATCCCTGGGTGTTCAGTTGCGTAGTCTCTTTGTCGGTCTTGCCTTCGAAGTCGAGCTGGAAATTTCCGCCGGTCCAGCGGAGCACTTTGAAGACGGCCTCGTCACCCACCAGAGAACCGTAGGTTGCGTGCTTCACCTGGCCTTCCGCAAAAAACACCTCGCACTTGTCGCCTTCATTGCTCAGCGAAAGCTGGCAGCTCTTGCGTCCCATCTCGAGTGACTGCATGAGATCGATCACGTTCATCTGCGACAAACTGCCGCGTACCACGCCGTCCTTGGGCGCAGTCTTCGCCATCTTCTCGAGCGCGATGCGATCAATCGTGCGCTTGATGCGCCGGGTTGCGTCCTTGAGAAAAAACGGCTTCTCCAGATAATCGTCAGCGGCATCCTGCGGGGAAAGGCGCTCCGCGATGTCCACCTTGCTCGCCATCAGCACCGTGGAAAAATTAGCGGTCGCCGGACGGCTCCGCAGCTTCTCGACCAGTTGCCGTCCATCCATTCCGGGCATTTTGTAGTCGCACACCAACAAATCCGGAACATCGTCTACGGCTTTCAGGAGCGCGTCTGCCGCGTCCGTTGCGGTCGTGACCAGTGCCAGCGGGGTCAACGCCTGCTGCAGCATCGCCAGCACCATCGGATTGTCGTCGACCACCAGCAGCTTGACGTTATTCGCCATGAAATTTGAATTCGTTACTTCGCCCGCCGATACTCTCCACTGTTCCCCCCACTCTTCCGTTCCAATACGATCTCGCGAATCTCAATACTCTTGTCCATGGCTTTGGTCATGTCATACAGCGTCAGGGCAGCGATAGTTACAGCGACCAACGCTTCCATTTCGACACCGGTTTCCGCAGTGGTCGCCACTTTAGAGGTGACAGCGACGCCATTCTCGCACAGGCGCAGATCGACATCAACGACTGCGAGCGGAAGCGGATGGCACAACGGGATCAACTCGGAGGTGCGTTTCGCGGCCATGATCCCGGCGATGCGGGCCACTTCGAGCGGATCGCCTTTAGGATTTTGCGGAAGCGCTGCGAGAACCGTGGGACTGATCGCGACGAAGGCGCTGGCTTCGGCCTCACGCCGGGTCGCTGATTTTCCGGAGACGTCGACCATCCGGACCCGGCCCGCGCGATCGTAATGGGACAGTTTCGCCGCCATGCAATAGCTCTATCTTACATGGTGAGAGGAGTCGCTAGGCACGTGCCAGCCGAGGGGTTGCCAATCAGCGCATCATCACGGCAACCCATTCGCCTGCGGCAATACGATCACGATCCTCCGGGATGACGATGTAGCAGTTGGCGCGTGCGGTGGCGGCGATGTCGCCGGATCCTTGCCAGGCGACCAACTCGACCTCAGAGCGTTCAAATTCGCCCGAAAGGAGGGCGGGGAGAAAGCGCTTGAGGCCGGTCTTGATGCGGATTTCTTTTTTCAAAGGTGCATGGAGAAACATCAGGCTGCGTGGAGACTCCCCCTCTAAGGCTGCAAGTACGGGGCGTGCGAAGAGTTCGAAGGTCACCATGGTCGATACAGGATTTCCTGGGAGGCCGAAGAAGTAAGTTGCCCGCGGTTCGCCGGCGGGGGAGCCCGCGCCACATTTGCCGAACACCACCGGACGGCCGGGTTGAATCCTTGCTCCGGTGAAGAAGAATTCGGCATGCAATTCGGAAAGCACTTGCTCAACCAGGTCGTAGCGGCCCATGGAGACTCCCCCGGTCATAAGGAGCAGATCGGCCTTCAGGCCTGCTTCGATCAGGCGGCGGAGTCCTTCGAACTCGTCGGGAGCGACGGGTAGCAGCACCGCCTCACCACCTGCCCGCTGAATCTGGGCTCGGAGCGAATAGCTGTTGGAGTTGCGAATCTGCGTCGGTCCCGGAGTGGCGTCCACATCCACAATCTCATCCCCCGTAGTTAAGACTGCAACCCGCAGACGTCGGTAAACTTGCAGCCGTGATTTGCCCACGGACGCGGCCAGCGCGATGTCCGCCTCATTCAGCCGGACACCCCGGGGAAGCAAAACGGCGCCCTGCCGGGCCTCGGCACCGCGGGGGACAATATTTTCTCCCTGCGCGACGCTGCGACTGATCTCGACCTGTTTGCCGTGCTGCGAGGTGTACTCGACCATTACCACCGCGTCCGCACCAGCGGGGACCGGGGCTCCGGTCATGATCGACGCCGCTTGTCCGCTGGCAATGTGGTGCGGGATTCTCTCGAGCTTCTCGCCGGCTTTGATTTCTCCGATCACCTCAAGTGATGCCGGGAGGTGAGACAAATCGGCGGATCGAAGGGCGTAGCCATCGCGCGTCGATCGCGGAAATGGCGGAAGATCGCGATCGGCCGCTACCGGCTCCGCAAGCACGCGACCGGTCGCAGCTAAAAGGTCTACGGATTCCGTTGCGCCGGGCCGAAGGAGCGCGGCTTGCTGTTCAACCACGCGACGAGCGTCTTCAAAGGTCAAGACAGTGGAACTTGCGGGTAGGACGGACATGATAGAGATGATACGACCGAAATCCGCAGATAAGCTTGACCTGGAATGTCCAAGGAATCGGGCGGCGGTTCCCTGCGTTGAGTTTGGCGGGAACAGGTGTACACTCTTCGACAGCATTCGAGTCCCCGCTCGTGGGATGGGTCCCGAGGGGCGCCCCTGCCTTCCCCAACGATTGCTGGCGTCTTATGAGGAGTTCTCCAGAAACCACGCGCTTGGTCACAGCTGGCGCCCCGTCGAAAGACTTTTGCCTTGTCCGCAACCTGTGTTCCTGTTTTCTGGCGTTGGCTCTTTGGTTTTTCCTGGGCCCATCGCCGCTGCTTGCGCAAAATGAATCTCAGCAGGCGCCGGGCTCTAGTCCTGCCGCCCAGACGGAAACTAAGCAGAACACGACGGAGCTCGCGGCTCATGACGAGCCCACGACATTCAAAGTAAACGTCAGGCTGGTGCTGGTACGAGCAGTGGTCCGCGACTCCCAGGGAAATCCTGTCGGAAATCTTCACAAAGAGGACTTTCAGGTGTTCGACAAGGGCAAGTTGCAGGTCATCAGCCAGTTCGAAGTTGAACAACCTGGAACGCTGACGGCGAATGCTCGACAGAGGTCCGACGAAAACACCGCCGATGTTTCACCGGACGGCCCGCCGTCAAACGCTGCACGCGGGCCGGATGCGCCTGAGCACTTCATCGTCTACCTGTTCGACGATGTGCATCTGGCATTTGGCGATCTGGCACAGGTGCGGCAGGCTGCGGAACGTCATTTCGCCACGTTGCGGCCCACCGATCGCGCCGCCATTTTCACTACCTCCGGCCGCACCATCTTCGACTATACCGATGATCGCGCCGAACTTCACAAGGCTTTGCTGCGGCTTCAACCACAGCCCATCGCAGGCCATTTTTCGAACCAATGCCCGGACATCAGTTACTACCAGGCGGATCAGATCATCAACAAAAACGATCCGCAAGCTCTGCTGGTTGCGGTTCAGGAGGCGACGTCGTGCCAAGTCAATCCTCAGGGCGCGCCAGTCCTCGACCCAACTCCGATGGTTCAAGCCGTGAGTTCGGAAGTATTAAGCTCCGGCGAGCACGAAAGTCGCATCTCTCTCGGCGTTCTAAAGGATGTGGTCCACAGCCTTGCAAGAATGCCCGGCCAGCGGAGCATCGTCTTGATTTCTCCTGGTTTCATCACGCCAAGAATGGAGTTCGACTATAACGAGATCATCGACCTCGCGGTTCGTGCCCAAGTCATCATAAATACGCTGGACGCTCGCGGTTTGTATGTAGTCCTGCCGGGCGGAGATATCGGCAATAACCCGCTCCATCCTCCACCACCGGCGAAAGGCCTGATCGACATAGCGGCCGCTTCTGCACAGGACGAACTGCTTGGAATTCTGGCAGACAGCACAGGCGGGGTTTTCTTTCACAATAGCAACGACCTCGACGACGGTTTGCGGCGTGTTGCGCAGACGCCCGAATATTCCTACGTGCTGGCATTTGTTCCGCAAAATCTGAAGCCCGACGGCAGCTATCACGGCCTGAAGGTTACGGTGAAAAACCCGCCGAAGCTCAACGTTCAAGCCCGCCGCGGCTATTACGCACCGAAGAACTTCGCCGACCCAGCACAACAAGCCAAACAGGAAATCGAAGAAGCAATGTTCTCGCAGGAAGAGGTGCATAATCTCCCGGTGCAATTGCACACACAATATTTCAAGGCCAGCGACCAAGATGCCAAGCTCATCGTGCTCGCACACGTTGACGTTAAGCTTCTACACTTCAAGAAACTCGAGGGCAGAAACGATAACGTTTTGACATGCGTCTCCGGCTTATTTAATCGCAATGGCAATTTCCTCCAGGCAACGGAGAAGACGGTTACGATGCACTGGAAAGATGACACTCTGGAACATAGGCTGGGCTCGGGCATCACCCTCAAGACGAGTTTTGACGTGAAGCCGGGAAGCTATTTGGTCCGGTTGGTGGTAAGGGACAAGGAAGGTCAATTGATGTCCGCTGAAAATGGGACCATTGAAATTCGTTAGTCACGATTCGTTCGTCAGAAACATTGGAGGTAAGTATGCGCAGTCGCCGGCTGGCTCTTCTGATTGTCACTATTTGCGTGGCTAGTTGCTGGGCGTTGTTGCGGCTTGGCTCGGACAGGAACGTGGCGCACGCCTGGCAGTCGACCCAGGACGATACCGGAAATCCAGCGGTGTTCCATGCAGAAACGCGCCTGGTTCTCGTCGATACCGTGGTGACTGACAAGAAAGGCAACTACGTTCGGGATCTTGCGCAGAAGGACTTCAAGGTTTGGGAGGATGGCAAGGAACAACCGGTGACTAGTTTCTCCTATGAAGAAAGCGCCGGTTCTCCCACCAACGCTCGGCCGCACTACATGGTTCTATTCTTCGACAACTCGACCATGGACGTGGGGGATCAAGCTCAAGCCCGGGCTGCGGCAGCAAAATTCATTGACGCAAACGCCGGGCCCGACCGGTTGATCGCGATCGCCGAATTTGGCGGCACCGTCCACATCTCGCAGAACTTTACTGCCGACGCCGGCCGCCTGAAGCAAGTGGTGATGGGGTTAAAGACTTCAACGGTTTCTCCCAACGGAGATTCCTCGGCGACGGTGGCTTCGATCGCGCCTCCTTCGATAGGGCCCTCGTTGAGCAACGCGGAAGCAGACTTCGGCGTGCGCAGTGTGCTTCTCGCTTTGCGAAGCTTGGCGAAGAGCATGTCCAGCATACCGGGGCGCAAGACTCTGGTCATGCTGACCTCCGGCTTTCCGCTGAATCCGGAATATCAATCAGAACTGACCGCAGTCGTCGATACCTGCAATAAATCGAACGTTGCCATCTATCCCATCGACGTTCGTGGACTGGTGGTTCCAACTATGTCGGGGCCGCATGGCCGTTTGGCCTTGCCTTCCATCCGCCCCGAGCCAGCGTCGGTCATCCCGGTATCATTTCGCTATCCGAGCACGCAATCTCAAGCTCCACTGCTTCGACTGGCTGCGTTTGCGGAACCACCTGCGCTGCTTCCCCCGCAACATGCTGGCGGTGGCGGTGGCGGCGGAACTGGAGGCGGTCACGGCGGTGCCGGCGGTGGTGGTGGGAGCACGGGCGGCGGTGGGAGCACCGGCGGCGGTGGCACCAAAGGCGGTGGTGGCACTACCGGAAGCGGTGGTGGTCACGCGCCGACCGGCGGTGGTGGAACCGTTGGCAGGACAGGCGGAACCGCAACTGGGAGCAATACGAACTTATACAATCCGTACTCTCAACCCAGGTCAATCGTTCCTCAATTTCCACCCAGTGCGAACGACAACCAACAAGTTCTGTATCAACTCGCTGACGGAACCGGCGGTTTTGTCATCATCAACACCAATGACTTGCTGGGCGGCCTCGACCGGATCGCTAAAGATCAAAACCAGTATTATCTTCTCGGTTACAAGCCCGGAGCTTCAGAAGAGGGAAGCTGCCACACCCTGAAAGTCAAAGTAGATCGCGGAGGTACTAGCGTCCGCGCACGAAGCGGCTATTGCAATGCCAGGCCTGCCGATCTTTTGGCGGGTAATCCGATCGAGAAGGATCTTGAGACTCGCGCTTCGGGCGAGATGAAGGGCAACGTTACCGCTTTAATGCAAGCGCCATTCTTCTACACCTCGCCGAACACAGCTCAGGTCCATCTTGCGGTTGAGATTCCTGCCAAGGCACTCAAGTTTGAAAAGGTGAAAGGCAAGCAGCATGCAAGCATCAACATATTAGGCATCGCGTACAAGCCGGACAATTCGATTGCTGCCCGGTTCAGCGATACCGCGAACGTTGACCTCGATGGGAAGAAGGAAGTAGAGGAATTCCAGAAGGAACCCTATCACTACGAAAACCAGTTTGAGGTCGCTTCCGGCGAATACAAACTGAAGCTGGTCTTCAGTTCCGGCAATGAAAGCTTCGGCAAGCTCGAGACGCCGCTGGCCATCGATGCCTACGGCGGTAAGGAATTCAGCATTAGCGGGCTGGCTCTCAGCAACAATATCCGCCGGGCATCGGACATCACTACGGGACTCGACAGCCAATTGCTGGAGGACAGGACGCCCTTGATGGTGCAAGGCATGCAAGTATCGCCGTCGGCGTCGAACCTATTCAAGAAGACTGACGCAGCTGGCCTGTACGCGGAGGTATACGAACCGCTTCTGAAGGGTCCCAATCCGCCAAAGGTTGCGTTCGAATTCAAGGTCGTGGAGCGAAAGAGCGGGCAGGAGAAATTCAGCCTGCGTCAAAGAATCGAACCGGGCAAAACCGGAGATCCGGTGATTCCGTTGGGACTTCAGTTGCCACTGGCGAAGCTCGATCCCGGTTCGTATCGGGTGGAATTGCGGGCAGGGGATTCGGTAGGCAACGCCAGCAAGACCCGTACTGCGGATTTCGACGTGGAATAGAACGTGACCCGCCCGTAACGTGATGAGATCGATGCCATCGCGGACCCGCCTTCTTCGAGGCGCGGGTGAGGCACCCCCGCTACTACCGCCAGCGGCGCCCGGGCGCGACGGTCAGCGAGCCAGTTCCTGGCCCAGGGTCGCGGGGTTGCTGGCGTAGGAGAGTCCGGTTTCGAGATCGATCAGACGGCCGTGGAGCAGCTGGGCAATTTCGCCGTCAAAATGCTGCATGCCTTCGGAGGCGCCGGCCTTCATGGCGTCGAGAAGGCTCTTGTTTTCTCGCTCCCCCTTTTCGACGCACTCGCGTGTGCGGGCATTCGCCTTGAGGATTTCAAAAGCGGGAATGCGGCCGCCGCGATCTGCCTTCGACATGAGCCGTTGGCAGATGATGTATCGGAACGACTTGGCAAAACGTTCACGCACGGATTGCTGTTCGGCTTGCGAGAACGAACCTACAACGCGCTCCACGGTTTTCGAAGCGTCCATCGTGTTCAAACTCGAGAAGACAAGGTGACCTGTCTCGGCGGCTTCGAGCACGATTTCGATGGTTTCCCGGTCGCGCATCTCACCGACGAGAATTACTTTTGGAGCCTGCCGCATTGCGGAGCGCAAGGCGTGTGCAAAGCTCGGTGTATCGCTGTGCAGTTCCCGCTGATGAATTGTGGAGCATTTGTGATTGTGCAGGAACTCGATCGGATCTTCGATGGTGATGATGTGGTAATACTTCTCGCGGTTGATCGCATCGAGCAGCACCGCCAGCGTCGAAGATTTGCCGGATCCTGCGGGCCCGGTCACGAGCACAATTCCATCCCTAAGCTTGGTCACTTCTGACAACTGCTGCGGCATACGCAGGTAGGCAAAGTCTGGGATGGCGGTGGGAATAACGCGCATCACGACCGCACAACTGCCGCGCTGAATGAAAATGTTGACCCGGAAACGGGCCAAACCGGGCAGTCCGAAAGAAATGTCGCACGCACCATGTTCCCGAAGCGTAGTGATCGCCTGTTTATTGTCGCCAATCAAGTCTGCGGCGATGTGGCGGGTATCGTCAGGAGTAAGAAAGGTAAGCCCGGGCACCTGCACGGGAATCATCTGGCCATAGACCTGTACTTGCGGTGGCCGGCCAGGCGAAAAGATAAGGTCGCTGATCTTCTCCGCGGCGCGCAGCATCGCGCCCAGCAGAGCTGGAGTCGCTACCCTGCCGCTTCCAGAGAAACCCTCTAACGCTACGGAAATCGGAGCAATGCTTGGTGCTGCCATTCTTTTTCACACCCTCGGGAATCGCTTGCACCACAGAATTGGGATAGTTCACTGTACCGCGCCGAGGACCCGGTGCGAAGGGACAGCAAGGCCATAGTCTTTCGTAACTTTCATGCCGCCAAAGGCAAGAAAGGGCGGCTCTTGGAGCCGCCCCTTCTGCCTGCAAGTGCATGTATCCAAAGACGATCTACTTCTTTGGCGCCTTCTTCTTGCCATAGGTGGTCTCGACCGAGGATCCGATGCTGGTGAGCATCTGCTTCGCGGCGTCAGCGTAGGTGCCGGTGGGCTGCAATTCTAGATATTTTTGGAATGCTTCGGCGGTTCCCGGCGGCGCGACCATTTTGTCGGCCTGGAGCGTGGCCTTCCCGATCATGTTCACGCCCTTCCAATAGTAGGCGTCGGCGCGGCTCGGATCGGCGGCAATTACCTTGTCGAAGGCTGCCAGGGCGTCATCGACCTTGCCGGCATTGGTCAGTACAGCACCCGTGTTGAAGTAGTACTGCCCGGCATTGGTCGGGTCGGCCGCGGCCGCGAGCTGATAGGTTTTGACCGCATCATCCACCTTGTTGGCCTTGGCAAAGGCTTCGGCCAAGTTGTTGTAGTAAGCAGCCAGATTCTTGCCGGCGTTGGGGTCTTTGTCGTTGGTAGCGGCCTTCTTGAGGTCGATTGCTTTCTGATAATCCTCGATGGCGGATGCGTAACGCTTCTGCTTTTCCGCCGGGTCGGTCTGCTTGGGCGCCGAGAGCCGATAGTAATCACCCAGCTTGAACCACAGCAGATCGCGGGTCCCGTCGACTTGGGTGGCCTCGTTGAGGGAGGCAATCGCAGTATCGAAGTCCCCAGCGTCAGCCGCCGTCTTCGCCGCATTCAATTTCTCATTGAGAGATTTGACGGTGTTGGTTTCCTTGGCCGCCTTGGCCTGCTGCTCCTGCATCTGTTTCAGCTGCTCGGGAGTGAGACCTTGCCCTTTGGCGGCACTTTCCATTTCCTTCTTCACATCGAGATCCAGCGTGTTCTCATCGAGGGTAACCGTGAACCCTTTCACGTGGTCCAACTCTTTGCCGGCCTTCATTTCATCCGCGTTCTTGTAGAGGGTGACCAGATACTTGCCCGGCGAAACGCCTAGCGAAAAATATTCGCCCTTCTTGTTGGTTTTCAGTGAGTATTTTTGTCCGTTGTCCATGTTGGACCAAACGACAATTCCATCGGCAACGGGGTTGCCCTGGGCATCTTTGGCGGTGCCCTTGACCGTTCCCGAAGCTTGGGCAAAGACTGGAGGCACACACAGTCCGAGCGCCAGGATTACGAAAAGAAATGCGAAGTGCTTTTTCATATTGCCTCCCGGCAAATTTCAATTTTGCTGGCCGATCTCAAAAATCAATGTACGAATACCGACATCAAAATCCAGCTGCCACTGCGCGTCTACCGGGCCGCGTACGGAACTGGATCCTGCATTCCTGCCGTCTCGAAGGCGCGCCGCCGCAGCACACAACTATCGCAGATTCCGCAAGCCTCGTCCTGGCGGCTGTAACATGACCAAGTTAAATCGAAGGGCGCACCCAGTTCAAGGCCAAGGCGCACAATCTCGTTCTTTCTCATCGCGATGAGCGGGGTAACGATTTCAATGTCGCCCTCTTTTGTTCCCATCTTCACCACTTCATTGAACGCCCGGTAATACGCCGGACGGCAATCGGGATAGCCGGAACTGTCGGGCTCGACTGCGCCAATGTACACCTTTTTTGCGCCGAGCACCTCTGCCCAACTCACAGCCACGGCTAGGAAATGCGCGTTTCGAAACGGGACGTAAGTCACGGGGATGTTCGGGCCGAGTCCCTCAGAGGGGGGGACAGCGATGTTTTCATCGGTCAGTGCGGAGCCTCCAATCGCATGCAGGGCCTCGTTCCTGATCACCAGCTTGTCCTGAATTCCCAGGCGCTGGCAGACGGCAAGGAAAGACCGCCGCTCACGTTGCTCGGTACGCTGCCCGTAACTGATGTGGACGGCGGCCGCGTCGTGGTCTCGCACTGCCAGGGCGGCACAGACACAGGAATCCATGCCTCCGCTAAGAAGCACGACGGCGCGGGATTTACGGCTTTTATCAGGCATGGTTCGATTCAGATGTCTTTCTATCCGGAATGGTTCGATCAATCATGTCCGATCAGAAAGGAAGAACAGGTCGTCAGACGCCTTTTACGGCCGGATCCCAAATGAACTTATGCAACTGCAAGCCGAGCCTGCCGGGAACGTTGTCGGCAAGCATCCACTCCGCCAGTTCCTGCGGGTCGAGCAGACAGTGCGAACTGTCGCGAGCCCCGGTCGCGTCTTTGCGGAATGCGGGAGAAAACAGGACTGCGGTCACACGCTCCGCCAGATCATGCCGTTTGGCGAACTCCCGGGCAAATTCGTAGTCCGCCCGGCTGCTCAGAACGAACTTGATTTCATCGTGTGCGAACAGTGTCGCCAGGTTCTCCAGGCAAA
>Ga0209380_10000365_pt1 | contig 31875 bp, 24 predicted proteins | sample HubBroMetageWFT6_FD_188347 | JGI IMG/M metagenome (GOLD analysis project Ga0209380, IMG submission 188347) | Warmed and freeze-thawed soil microbial communities from the Hubbard Brook experimental Forest, New Hampshire - Hubbard Brook CCASE Soil... | ecosystem: Environmental > Terrestrial >... | reverse complement strand
GTCGGGATCGTCACCGTGATCGCCGTCCTGCCCCTCGTGCCGGTGCCGCTCAACGCGTACCGGGCACTGCCGCTGCCGTCGGGCTGGAACGCGACGTTCGCCGCGCTGCGCCTGCCGAAGGGCGCGACGGTCCTGGTGGTTCCGGTGCCGACCGGCAAGCTCACCGACACGCTGCGCTGGCAGGCCGAGAGCTGGCAGCAGATTTCCCTGGTCGGCGGGTACTACGAGGGCCCCGACAAGCATGGCCACGTGGGCATCGACGCCCAGACGCTGCAGCTTCAGCCGTATCTGAACGAGCTCTGGGGCGGATCGGGCGGCATCCCGCCGGTCTCGATCGGCCAGGCGAAGGCCACGGTGCGGTACTGGCGGCCTGCGGCCGTCGTTGCGGTCGCCCCGCGGCCGATGCTGCTTGCCTACCTTGACCACGTCTTCGGCCCGCCCACGGTCAGATTCGGCAGCACGCTCGGCTGGCGCCTGCGGCCGGGAGTGTATGTTACTAGCGAGTAGGAAGACGGCTCGCCCCCGCTGCTTCGCCAGCCATGGCTGGCTCCGGCGTACGCTGTCTCCCAAAACGCCCTAAGTGGAGGTCCTCTTGGCGCTGCGGATCGTCATCGGCCTGGTCATTACGGTGATCGCCGCGGCGATCGCCGGGCACCGTCTCTGGTGGCTCTACCGGCTCGGCCGCACCGGCCAGCCCGCCCCGGAGCGGATCGAGGCCCTGCGTGAGCATCCGGCTGAGGGCGCGGAGACGCAGGTCACTCAGGTGATCGGGCAGCGCAAGCTGCTTATGTGGTCGGTGCCAGGCATAGCGCACGCGCTCACCTTCTGGGGCTTCATCGTCTTGATCCTGACGATCATCGAGGCGTACGGCGCGCTGTTCAGCAAGCACTTCGCGATCGTGCTGATCGGCACCTGGGCCTGGGTGGGCTTCATCGAGGACCTGTTCGCCGTGGCCGTGCTGGTCGGCATCGTCACGTTCGCGGTCATCCGGCTGCGCAATGACCCCAAGCGGGAGGGCCGCGCGTCCCGGTTCGCCGGCTCGCACACCGGGGCCGCGTGGCTGGTGCTGCTCGGCATCTTCCTGGTCATCGCGACGCTGCTGATTTACCGGGGCGCCCAGATCAACACCGGCGACTTCCCGTATCCGCACGGCGCGTTCGCGTCGGAGATCGTCGGTCACTGGCTGCACCCGCTCGGCGCGGCCAACCGGGGGATCGAGACGACCTTCATCCTGCTGCAGCTCGCGGTGATCATGGCCTTCGGAATTTTCGTGACCTACTCGAAGCACCTGCACATCGTGATCGCGCCGATCAACGTGCTGTTCGCCCGCCGGCCGAACGGCCTCGGGCCGCTCGAGCCGATGCGCTCGAACGGCAAGGTGCTCGACTTCGAGGAGGCCGACCCGGACGAGGACGTCTTCGGCATCGGCAAGATCGAGGACCTGAGCTGGAAGGGCCTGCTCGATCTGGCCACCTGCACCGAGTGCGGGCGGTGCCAGTCGCAGTGCCCCGCCTACGCCACCGGCAAGCCCCTGTCGCCCAAGATGATCATCCTGGAGCTGCGCGATCACGGCTTCGCCAAGGCGCCGTACCTGCTCGCGGGCTCCGACGACGCCCGCGCGGCGCTGCCAGACGCGGTGAAGGCCGAGGCCGAGCGGCCGATCGTCGGCGACGAGGACGCCCGCGGCGTGATTCACCCGGACGAGCTATGGTCCTGCACGAACTGCGGTGCCTGCGTCGAGGAGTGCCCGGTCGACATCGAGCACATCGACCACATCACCGGCATGCGCCGGCATCAGGTGCTGGTCGAGTCGGCGTTCCCCCCCGAGGCCGCGACCATGCTCAAGAACCTGGAGAACAAGGGCAACCCCTGGGGCATGGGCGAGAACAAGCGGCTGGAGTGGACCACGGAGCTGGACTTCGAGGTCCCGGTCGTCGACGGCCCGATCGGTGACGACGTCGAGTACCTGTTCTGGGTGGGCTGCGCCGGGGCGCTTGAGGACCGCGCGAAGAAGACGACCAAGGCGATCGCTCAGCTGCTGCACACCGCGGGGGTCAGTTTCGCGGTGCTCGGGCCGGCCGAGGCGTGTACCGGGGACCCGGCCCGGCGGATGGGCAACGAGTTCGTGTTCAGCATGCTGGCCCAGCAGAACATCGAGACGCTGAACGAGGCTGGCGTCCGCAAGATCGTGGCCAGCTGCCCGCACTGCTTCAACACCATCGCCCGGGAGTACCCGCAGCTGGGCGGCAACTATGAGGTCATCCACCACACCCAGCTGCTGGCGCGGCTGGTCGAGGAGGGCAGGCTGACCCCGGTCAGCCCGATCGAGGAGAAGATCACCTATCACGACCCGTGCTTCCTCGGCCGGCACAACCGCGTGTTCACCCCGCCTCGCGAGATCATGGAACGCGTGCCCGGGGTGCAGGCGCAGGAGATGCACCGGTGCAAGGAACGCGGTTTCTGCTGCGGGGCCGGCGGCGCCCGGATGTGGATGGAAGAGCGGATCGGCAAGCGGATCAATATCGAGCGCATCGACGAGGCCCTCGGTACCGATCCCGACACCATCTCCACCGGCTGCCCCTTCTGCCTGGTCATGCTCGGCGATGCGGTCGCCGCCAAGAAGGGGTCGGGCGAGGCCAAGGAGACTCTCGAGGTGGTAGACGTCGCTCAGCTGCTGGTCCGGTCGGTCGCGGCGCCCGCCGCGGTGGGCGCGGCCGGCACCGGCTCGCCTGACGGCCCGCCGTCGCAGCCGGCGGCCGAGCCGGGTCCCGCTGGCCCTGAGGCCGAGTAGCGAGCAGATGGACTCGCGCCGGGCCGAGTCGTTCAGCGACGGCGTCTTCGCGGTCGCGATCACCGTCCTGGTGTTCAACCTGCTGCCTATTGCCGACAAGACGGCGTCAGGGCTGACGTGGCGCGCCCTCGGCCATTACTGGCCCGCGTACCTGGCCTACGGCGTCAGCTTCCTGACCATCGGGATCATGTGGCTGAACCACCACACGATGCTGAGCGCCGTCACGAAGGTCAACCGGGCGGTGCTGGTGCTGAACCTGTTCTTGCTGATGGGCATCGTCGCCTTGCCGTTCCCGACCGCCCTGGTCGCCGACCATCTCAACGAGACCAGCTCCGGTACCGTCGCGGCGGTGACGTACGGCCTGGTCATGATCGCAATATCGGTCAGCTTCGGAGCAACCTGGGTCTACCTGGCCGCTCACCAGCAACAGCTCGGTCCCCGGCGGATTATCCGCGGGCTTCACATGTCGACCGTACGGTTCACGGCGGGGAACGCCGGCTACGTGGCCGGAACTCTCATCGCGCTCGCATCTCCGATTGCTGCCCTGATCATCTTCGCCCTGCTTGCCGTCTACTACCTCTTTGAGCAGCTGCCGGCCTCCGATGAAGGCGGCGACAGTAGCGAGCCGGCGGCTTAGCTACGGGACAATCCGGACCGGCAGCCAGACCCGGACCTTGGTGCCCTTGCCCGGCCGTGACTCAAGGGTCGCCCGGCCGCCGTGCGCGTTGGCGATCGCCTGCACGATCGAGAGGCCGAGGCCGCTGCCGCCGCTGCGCTCGGCGGCAGGCGGCTTGCGACCGGCACCATTGCTACCGGATGCGCCCGCCGCCCCGTCGTCGCTGCTGCGGCCCGCCGCCCGGTGGAAGCGGTCGAAGGCACGGATCGCGTCCTCGGCCGCCATGCCGGGACCAGCGTCGGCGACCTCGATGAGGACGCCGCCGGTGATGGCGCCGAGCCGGACCGCAACCGGCGTGGTCACCGGCGTATGGGCCCGGACGTTGCCGAGCAGGTTGGCCAGCACCTGGCGGACCCTCGGCTCGTCGACGACGGCCACGAGTCGCGGCGGCGCCTCGGCTCGCACCGGGCGCAACGGCTGGACCGCGACGGCGTCCGCGACCGCGTCGCGGATGACGCTCGCCAGGTCGGTCTCGGTCAGGTCCAGCGATGAGGTGCGATCCAGCCGGGCGAGCTCAAGGAGCTCGGCCACGAGCGTGCTCATCCGCTGTGCTTCCTGCTCGATGCGCCGCATCGCATTGGGGAGCTGATCGGGCCCGAGGGCTCCCTGGCGGTACAGCTCGGCGTAACCGCGGATGGTGGTCAGCGGCGTGCGCAGTTCGTGCGAGGCGTCGGCGGCGAACTCGCGCACCTTCTGCTCGGAGTGCAGGCGCATGCTGAAGGCCTGCTGGATCCCGTCGAGCATGGTGTTGATCGACGAGCCGAGCCTGCCGACCTCGGTCTGGTCGTCGGCGTCGGGCATCCGGGCGGTCAGGTCGCCGCGCGTCGTGATCTCGTTGGCGGTGGCGGCCATCTGATCGAGCGGCACCAGGCCGCGGCCGATCAGCCACTCGCCTCCGACGGCGAGCAGGGCAATGAGCGCGGCGCCGGTGAGCAGCTCGGCGAGGATGAAGCCGCGGACCTGGTTGGGGTCGGTCGTGACCGGCTGGCCGACGAACAGGAGGTAGCCCTCGGTCATCGGGCCGCCCGCTGGCGGCTCCACCCAGGCACTGGCGGCGCGGACCTTGGAGTCCACCGAGAACGGCTGCCCGCCGAGGCACGGGAACTGCTGACAGGCCCCGCCGCTCGACAGCCTCCTGGCCTCGGCCAGCTCGGCCTGATGCCGGATGGCGTCGAACCCGGCCTGCTGCACCTTGAGGCTCACCGCGCCCGCGAGCTCAGCGGTCAGGGTGTCCAGCCCGCTGCTGGGCACGGACTCGACGGTCAGATCGGGCGTCAGCGGAACCCTGACCACGGCGTATCCGCTGGGGTCGGTCAGCTGCTGCCGGTCGAGTGCCTGGGGCGTGAGCTGCGCCGCGTCAAAGGCCCGGTTCGCGAGATTCGCATTGATCTCGGCGATCTGGCTGTCGACCCGGCGGGCGAGCACCAGCGTGCTGACTGTCCCCATGACGAGCAACAGCACGGTCGTGACGCCAACCAGCATCACCAGCATCCGCCCGCGCAGGGAGAGCCGGCGACTCAGGCTCGCGGCGGAGCCGCGGCGGAGGGCTCCGGCGGGTCGTTCCTCCTGACTGGCATCGAGAGCGCTGGTCACGGCGGGCCCGGTGGCTGATCCTGCCGCTCGGGCCGCAGGCTGTAACCGACGCCGCGCTGGGTGTGAATCAGCGGCGGGCCCAGCGGGTCGAGCTTGCGGCGCAGGTAGCTGACGTACGTCTCGACGATCTGTGACTCGCCGGAGTAGTCCCAGCCCCAGACCTTCTCCAGAAGCTGGGCCCTGGTCAGGACCCGGCCCTGGTGCCGCATGAGGTAGGCAAGGAGGCGGAACTCGGTGGGCGAGAGCTCGACCGGCACGCCGCGGCGATGCACCGTCCAGCGCTCCTCGTCCAGTTCCAGGTCGGCAACCCGCAGCGGGCCGCCCATCCGCGGTTCCTGCTCTCCGCCCGCGGTCCTCGACGCTCGCCGCAGCACCGCACGGACCCTGGCGACCAGCGCCTCAACTGAGAACGGCTTGGTCACATAGTCGTCGCCGCCCAGCGCCAGCCCGGTGACGGTGTCCGACGAGGTGTCCTTGGCGGTCAGGAAGATGACCGGGACCTCATTGCCCGCGGCCCGGAGGCGCCGGCAGACCTCGAAGCCATCCATGTCGGGCATCATCACGTCGAGCACGATGAGATCGGGCTTGCTGGCCTCGGCCTGCCTGAGCGCGTCCTTTCCGCTCGTAGCGGTCGTGACCGAGCAGCCGTGGAACTTCAGCGCTACCTGGACGAGCTCGCGGATGTTGGGCTCATCGTCCACGACGAGCACCTGCGGAATGCGGTCGTTGTCTGTCATGGCGTCCTGGCTCACCGGGGGGCGGAGTGCAGCTGCCAGCCTGGCCGCAGCACGCCGGGACATTCTGGCAGCATGAGATTACCCCGCGGCGTGCCTGACCGGCGCGTCCGCATAAATACCAGGTCAGCCGCAATGCGGCCGACCGGATGTGATTCCGCCGGAACGCGGCGACGCTATGTGGTTGTTCGCGGCCTCGGGGCTAGGCGGCCGGACGGATCCGGACGAGCCTGGCGTCCCGTGCGCCGGCCGTGACCTGGCCTGCGACCAGGACCTGCTCGCCGGTCGTCAGCTTGCTCGCCGTGACCACGTGACCGCTCTGGCGGACCACGGTGTTCTTGACGATGTCCCAGGTCCACGTCGTGCCGTCGGCGGCCCGCACCGTAACGGTCGTCGAACTGACCGCCGTCACGCTGCCGCGCTCGAAGACGATGGTCCGGAAGCCGTTCTTAGCCTTGTAGGTAACCTCACCGTGCACGCCCGCGGCAGCAATCCGGCCGAATGCACCCGCGCACCGGAGCAGCCCGTGACGCGCGGCCACGGGATGCCCGTTGCGGCGCAGCCTCATCGCGGCCTTCGCGCAGCGCCCGGTCGCCGCGCTGGCCGCCTTGCCCGCCGCGGGCCCGGTCGTCGCCGACGCGCCGCCGGTCAGCGCGATGCCGATGCCGATGCCGCTGCCGAGCAGTACCGCGCCGGCTGCGATCGAGGCGCCGATCCGCCGCGCCCTGCTCCAGGACCTGTCCATGGCAGCCAGGTGTACCCCATGAACCTGAGAAGAACCTGTGAATTCGGGCGCGCTACATGCGGTCGGGCACCGGAATGCCGAGCAGGCCGAGTCCGGTCAGCAGGACGCGGAGCGTCAGGGCACAGAGGGCGAGCCGGCTCCCTCGCATGGCGCCCTCGGCGGTCAGCACCGGGCACTGCTCGTAGAACGTGGTGAACGCACTGGCCACGTCGAACAGGAAGCCCGCCAGCTTGTGCGGCTCCGCGCCAGCCGCCGTGTCGGTCACCGCGCGCCCGAAGGCCAGCAGCCGCAGCGCCAGCGCCCGTTCCGCCGGAGTGCCAAGCAGTATTGGCCCGGTCGCCTGATCCGGATCGAGCCCCGCCCGCTGGAAGATAGAGCGAATCCGCGCGGTGGCGTACTGCAGGTACGGGCCGGTGTTGCCGGTCAGCGCGAGCAGCCGGTCGAAGTCGAGGGCATAGCTGGAGTCGCGCGCGACCGAAAGGTCGCCGTACTTCAGCGCGCCGATCCCGACGGCCTCGGCGATCTGATTGCGCTGCTCCGGGTCGTCGTAGCGCTCCGCGATGACCTTCTCGGCGCGCTCGACCGCCTCGTCCATGAGGCTGGCGAGCTTGACCTGCTCCCCGCTGCGGGTCTTGAGCCGCTGCCCGCCCGGTCCCGTCATCAGGCCGACCACAGCGTGCTCGGCGGTGGCGTCGCCCGTGAGCCAGCCGGCTTCCCGGGCCAGCTCGAAGATCATCTCAAGGTGCTGGTGCTGCTCGGAGCCGACGACGTAAATGATCCGGTTTACGTGCAGGTCGCGGAGCCGGTACCGGATCGCCGCGGCGTCGGTGGTGTCGTAGCCGTACCCGCCATCGCTCTTGCGGAGCATCAGCGGCAGCGGCCGGCCGTCACGCCCGCTGAAGCCCGGCGGGAACGCGCAGAGCGCGCCGTCGCTGATTACCGCGATCCCGCGTTCCTCGAGCTCGGCGCACACGTCGGCGAGCATCGAGTTGTAGAAGCTCTCCGGGGCCATGTCGGCGTCGGTCAGCGTGACGTCCAGCCGGGCGTAGATCCGGCGCAGGTAGGCCATCGAGTCATCGACCAGCAGCTCCCACAGCCGGATCGCCTGCGGGTCGCCGGCCTGCAGCTCCACCACCCGCCGGCGCGACCGGTCGGCGAAGGCAGGATCGCCGTCGAACTTCGCCCGCGCGGCCTGGTAGAAGGCTGTGAACTCGCCCGCGGCCAGCTCGTCGTAGGTGGCCTGCTCGCCCACGTCGAGCGCATGCTCGATCAGCATGCCGAACTGTGTGCCCCAGTCGCCGAGGTGGGCGGCCCTGGTGACCTGATGACCCAGATGCTCGAGCACCCGCACGATCGCGTCGCCCTCGACGGTGGCGCGCAGGTGGCCGGCGTGCAGCTCCTTGGCCACATTCGGACCGGAGTAGTCCACGACGATGCGCTGCGCGGGGGCCGCTTCCGGGACGCCGAGGCGCGGGTCGGCGAGCTGGGCGCCCGCCTGCTCGGCGATCCAGCTGTCGCTCAGTTTGATGTTGACGAATCCGGGGCCGCTCACCTCGGCGTTCTCGACGGCGGGCTGTCCGGCCAGGCTCCCGGCGATGAGGTCGGCAACCTCACGGGGCTGGCGGCCGATGCGCCTGGCCAGCGACATCGCGGCGTTGGACTGATAGTCGGCGAACCCGGACGGCCGGATCAGCGGGTCGGCGGTCGCGTACTCGGCCCCAAGCTGATCAGCCAGTGCCTCCTGCACGAGTTGTCCGAGCGCATCCTCCGGATCGGTCATCTCACCAGCCTATCGGCCGACGCCAGTGGCTTACTGGCGGCGCAGGAAGTGCCGGGCCGGGCCGAGGCGCTCGCGGATGTGCTCGGTGATCTGGCCCGTGGCCAGGTCGGATGCCAGCTTGCAGGCAGCGGCCGCGCCGCGCGCCCTTACTGCCCCGTGCGCGATGACGATCGTGGCCTCCAGGCCAAGCAGGGCCGCGCCGCCGTAGGTCTCCGAGTCCATCCGCTCGGACAGCTCGCGCAGTCCGCGGCGCTGGAAGATGGTGCCGATCCTGGCCGTCCTGGTGCCGCCGAGCGCCTCTCGCAGCTGAGCTGCGGCGTAGCTCGCGGTGCCCTCGAGCGTCTTCAGCGCCACGTTGCCGGTGAATCCGTCGGTGACGATGACGTCGACCCGGCCCGCAAGCAGGTCGACGCCCTCGACGTTGCCCGCGAAGTTGATCGGCAGCCCGCCGTGGGGCGGGTCACCGTTGAGCAGCTCATAGGCGCGCCGGGCCAGCTTGTTCCCCTTGCCGGGCTCCGCGCCGATCGTCAGCAGGCCGACCCTCGGCTCGGCGATGCCGAAGGCCGTCTGCGCGTACGCCACTCCGAGCTGAGCGAACTGGAGCAGCATCTCGGGTTTCGGGTCCGCGATCGCGCCCGCGTCGATCAGGATCGACGGGACCGGGCGGGTGGGCAGCACGACCGCCAGGGCCGGCCGCTGCACTCCCGGTAGCAGCCGCAGCCGCAGCTGGGCAGTAGCGACGATCGCGCCGGTCGATCCGGCCGACATCACCGCCGCGGCCTGGCCGCGCCGGACGAGCTGGCAGGCGACGGCGATGCTGGAGCGGGGCCGGCGCCAGCTGGCCAGCGCCCCCTCGTCCATGGCCAGCGAGTCCTCGGCCGGGACGATGTGGACATTGGGCGGCGGGTCGTGCTTGGCCAGCAGCGGACGCAGCAGGCCCGGCCGCCCGGTCAGCACGACGTCGGAGCTCAGCTCGCGCGCCGCAGCGACCGCACCGGCGACGATCTCGCCCGGGGCGTAGTCCCCGCCCATCGCGTCAACGGCGATCACCCGGTGGGGGGCAGGCAGCGGGATCCCGATGAGCTGCGCTTCGCCGCCCGGCTGGCCGTTAAGGCCTTCCGGGCCGGTTGCTGGCACGGCGGACCCCGGCATGCGGCAAGCTTCTCATTGCCAGGCTGGCCGTGGGCCATCTGGTTCGGGGATGGGGGATCTGCGAGGCATGCCGGAGACTTCGTTAATGCCGCGCATACCGGGTTTCAGTACCGTAACGTGGGCGACGGGTAGGTTTAAAACGTGGTCTTGGGGTAGTCGGGGATCCCTGGATATGGGACGCAACCCAGAGGCCTTCCCAAGCGTTTCCTAACCGTGACCCACTCTGGCTGGCAAGGACGTAACGCCGCGGGACCTCGGCGCGTCTCAGTCAGAGGATGGGCATAACTGAGTAGTACTCGCCAGCAAAGAGGCGGCATGACGGGGAGTTCATGCGCGCAAACTAGGGCGCCGCGCACCCGCTCGGCGTCAGAGGAGGCTGCATGACAGATCAGCAGGTTGCGCCCGTAATTCCTGCGCAGGGGCGCGGGTTTCGCGCGTACACGGCCAAACATCTTGATCAGCTGACGGCCCGGGCGGGCCTGAGCGAGGCTGACCGGCTGGCGGTTAGGGCCGTGGCGACGGTGCTGCCATTCCGGACTAACGAATACGTGATCGAGCGGCTGATCGACTGGACCGCGGCACCAGACGACCCGATCTACCGGCTGGTCTTTCCGCAGGCAGACATGCTGCCCGAAGCGGATATCAAGCCTATAGCGGACATGCTGTCTCGCGGTGCACCTGACCGCGAGATCCAGGCCGCGGCCCGGCAGCTGCGGATGCGTCTCAACCCGCACCCCGCAGGCCAGCTCGCGCTGAACATCCCGGCGATCTCGGACGAGCCGCTGCCGGGAGTGCAGCACAAATATCCGGAAACTGTCCTGGTCTTCCCCAAGCAGGGACAGACCTGCCATGCGTACTGCACGTACTGCTTCCGCTGGGCGCAGTTCGTGGGTGAGCCCGACCTGAAGATGGCCACCGATGACATGGGCCGGGTGACGGCGTACCTGGGCGCCCACCGCGAGGTCACCAGCGTGCTGATCACCGGCGGCGACCCCATGATCATGGGGGCGGGGGTGCTCAGGCACTACATCGAGCCGCTGCTGGATCCGCGGCTCGATCACATCGAGTCGATCCGGATCGGGACGAAGTCGCTGGCCTACTGGCCGCAGCGGTTCCTCACCGACCCCGACGCCGACGACACGCTCAGGCTCTTTGAAGAGGTCGCCGCGACCGGGAAGACGCTGGCCTTCATGGCCCATTTCTCGCACCCGCGCGAACTCGAGCCCGAGCTGGTCGCGGCCGCGGTGGGCCGGATCCGCTCTACGGGGGCGATCATCAGGACGCAGGCGCCTCTGATCCGCACGATCAACGATGATGCGCAGGTCTGGCGCGACATGTGGCGGGCCCACCTGCGCCTCGGCATGGTGCCGTACTACATGTTCGTGGAGCGCGACACTGGCCCGCAGGGCTACTTCGCGGTACCGCTGGCTCGGGCCTACGACATCTTCCGCGACGCTTACAGCAGCGTGTCCGGCCTGTGCCGGACGGTGCGCGGGCCGTCGATGTCGGCCACCCCCGGCAAGGTGTGCATCGACGGGGTTGCCGAGATCGCGGGGCAGCAGGTATTCGCCCTGCACATGATCCAGGCCAGGGACCCGTCGCTGGTGGGGCGGCCGTTCTTCGCGCAGTTCGACCCGGAGGCAGTCTGGCTGTCAGACCTGCGGCCGGCGTTCGCGAGCCGCTTCCCGTTCGAGTCCGAGGTCGCCGCAACCGACGGCGACTGGCAGTCGGAGCTGCTGGCCCCGGCAAGCTAGCGGAGCTGCGCGCGCCGCCTAGCGGGCTGCGGCGATGCCATGATCACGCGGGTTTTGCGGGCCTCTGAGCCCCCGAAACCCGCGTGATCAGACGGCCGCTGAGCCGATCGCGCGGGAGTCCCGGGTGTTGCGGGCCGCATGGCCAAGGATGACGTCAGCTCGCGGGTGCGGCGGTGGGTGCGTCCGCGACGGCGGCACTGGCCTCCCCGACCCGCTGCTCGGCCGCGGCCTCCGGCGTCCTCGCCCGGCGCTTGATGAGCAGGCAGCAGGCGGCTCCGATGAAGAGGAACGCGATCGGCACCAGCATGGTCGGCCGCATGCCCTCGACGAAACCGCGGGTGAAGATCTCAGCGCCGAGCCCGGTGGAGTGCTGGCCGGGTCCGCCCGTCAGCCCGCTCTTGGCTGCGGCCTGGAAACTGCTGATCAGCGTCTGCTGCTCGGCGGCCGGCAGGTGACCAGCCAGGGTGTGGATCTGGCTGGTGAATCCGGCGATGAGCCGGTTCTGCAGCAGCGCCCCGACACCAGCGGTGCCGATCACCGTGCCGACCTGCCTCGTGGTGTTGAACACGCCGGATGCCGCGCCGGCCATCATCGGCTGGACGTTGCGCATGGCGATGGTCGTCAGGGGCGCGAAAGTACAGCCGATGCCAATGCCGGCGAAGAACTGCGGGGCCAGGAAGTCGTACCAGGCCGACGTCGTCTGCGCGATCAGCGCTATCGCCCCCATCCCGCAGGCGAACAGGACCAGGCCAGTCAGCAGGATGAACTTGCCGCCGATCTTGTCGGTCATCCGTCCGGCGACCGGCGCGACGAACATCGCCACCACCGACGCCGGCGCCATCGTCAGGCCGGCCTTCAGCGCGGAGAAGCCGAGCACGTCCTGCAGGTAGATGGTGAAGGGGAGGAAGATGCCCAGCATGCCGATCGAGATGCAGGCGGACACGACGTTCATCAGTGAGTAGTTGCGCTCCTTGAACAGCGAGAAGGGCAGCAGCGGCTCGCGGTCCTGGGTGCGGGCCTGGACGACCAGGAACGTGACCAGCAGTACGAAGCCGACCGCGAAGATCAGCGGGATCGAGATGAACGACTTGACCGTGCCCCAGTTGTACCGCTGGCCCTCGACGAGCGCGTAGCAGAGGGCCAGCAGCGCGCCGCTGGCCAGCAGCACTCCGGAGACGTCAAAGCTGTGCTTGCGTTCCGTGCGCAGGTCAGGTATCACGACCACGGTCAGGATCAGCACCGCGATGCCGATTGGCAGGTTGATGAAGAAGATGTACCGCCAGTCGAACGCGGTCACCAGCAGCCCGCCGAGCGTCGGTCCGGCGATGGTCGCGATGCCGGCCACAGCGCCCCAGATGCCAAAGGCCGCACCGCGCCGCTCGGGCGGGAACACCATCGTGAGGATCGCCAGCGTCTGCGGCATCAGCAGGGCGGCGCCGAGGCCCTGAACGGCCCGGAAGGCGATGAGCCAGCCCGCTGAGGGCGCGAAGCCACAGGCAGCCGACGCCACCGTGAACAGCGCGATGCCGGCGAAGAATATGGTCCGCTGGCCGAACAGGTCACCGAGCCGGCCGGCGGTGATGAGCAGCACGGCGAGCACCAGCGCGTAAGCGTTGATCACCCACAGCACGTCGTCGAGCGATGCGTGCAGCCTGAGGATCATGTTGGGGATCGCGACGTTCACGATCGTCAGGTCGAGCAGGGTCATGAAGAACCCGAGCGACACCACGATCAGGACGGCCCACGGATTGGCGCGCGTCGCTGTGCTGACTGTCCCTGTGCTGCCTACCCCTGAGCTGGCTGTCACGTGCCGACCCTCCCAAACCGCGGCTGCCCAGGGCAGCGGCGCGAGCAGATGGCATGATGCGCCATCTGCTCGGAACGCTACGGCATTGCTCTGACATTCCGGGCGACGAACCGGTAACGCTGGTCCGCCGCCCGCATGCCGGTCAGATCAGCCGACCCGGACGAGGTCGGCCGCCCGCTCGCCCGGCTGGGACGCAGCCGTCGGCTGCTCCGCGCCGGCGGACTCCGCAGTGCCGACCGCGTCGGCGTCCGGCACTGCGAGGTCGGGCTGCCGGTGCCTCGGCAGCGCGAAGACGGCTGCCACCGCGGACGCCAGCGCCACGGCCGCGGCCACCCGCAGGCCAAGGCTCATCGCGGTCACGAACGCGTGGTGCGCGGCGTCGGCAACCTGCACTCCGGCGCTGCCGCCGACCTTGCTGCTGACGATGTCCGCGGCCGCGATCGAGCCGGTCGCGACGTGCTGGACCTGAGCGGGAACGTGCGCCGCCGCGAGCGTGGTGCCGAGGCGTGCGGTGTAGGCGGCGGCCGAGATGCTGCCGATGACCGCGATGCCGAGTGCTCCGCCAACCTCGCGGATGGTGTCGTTGATCGCGCTGCCCGCTCCGGCCTGGTGGCCGGGAACGGTCGCCATGATCGTCGTGCTGGCCGGCGCCATCACCAGGCCCATGCCCGCGCCCATGATCGCGACGGCGACGGCGAGCGGCGGGTAGGCGGAGTTCACGGTCGCGGTCGACAGGTCGAGCAGCCCGAGGCCCATCATGGCCATGCCGGCCGGAATGACGATGCGCGCACCCAGGCGCTGGGCGAGCACTGGCGACAGCGGTGACATGATGCCCATCGCCAGGGCGAACGGCAGGGCGCGCACTCCTGCGGACAGCGGGCTGTAGCCGTGCACGAGCTGCAGGTACTGGGTGAGCACGAACAGGCTGCCGAACAGGGCGAAGAACACCACGGTGACGGCCGCGGCCGAGGCGCTGAACGCCCGGCGCGCGAAGATCCGCAGGTCGATCAGCGGGTGGGGAATCCGCAGCTCCCACCAGATGAACGCGCCGATCGCGGCCAGCCCGGCGGCCGCCTCGGCCAGCGTCAGGCCGCCGGTCCAGCCGCGGGACGGTGCCTCGATGATGGCGTCGACTATCGCCACGAGCGCGCCGGCCACCAGGAGCGTGCCGACCCGGTCCAGGCGGTGACCACCGGGCTCAGCGGTCTCCGGGACCACCGTGACGACGCCCGCGATCGCCAGCGCAACCAGCGGAACGTTGATCAGGAAGACGCTGCCCCACCAGAAGTGCGTCAGCAGCAGGCCGCCGAGCGTCGGGCCGATGATGATGCCCACGCCTGCGACCGCCGACCAGGCGGCGATCGCCTGCGGGCGCTCCTTCGGCGGGAAGACCGCCGTCAGGATCGACAGAGTGGCCGGCATGACGAACGTCGCGCCCAGACCCATGATGACCCGCGCGCCAATCAGCATGCCGGTGCTCGGCGAGAACGCGGCGGCCACACTTCCCAGCGCGAAGACAGCCAGGCCGAAGATCAGTGAGCGCCTGCGGCCGTACCGGTCGCCCAGCGCCCCGGCCGGAATCAGCAGCGCCGCGAAGCACAGGGTGTACGCATCGGTGATCCACTGCAGCGAGCTCGTGCCGGCGTGCAGGACGCGAGCAAGGGTCGGCAGCGCGGTGTTGAGGATCGTGTTGTCGATTACGACGACGAGCAGGCTAAGGCACAGCACGAGGAGTATCTGCCGCCGCCTCGGGTGCCCGGCCGTGGATTCTGCGCTCATCTTGACTCCCTGGTCCATACTTACGTCCGTAGGCTTACGGTCGTAAGCATAGACAGATGAGCTTACAGATGTAAAGTAGAAGCATGCAGGCGACAGGAATAGCTGGTCAGAGCCCAGCGTCAGCAGAGGCAGGGCAGCGCCGTCAGCGCAACGCCCGCGGGCAGGGATCCCGCCTGACCGAGGAGATCGTGGCCGCCGCGCTCGCCCTCATCGAGCGGACCGGCTCCGACGAGGCCGTGACCCTCCGGGCCGTCGCTCGTGAGGTCGGCATCGCCGCGCCGTCTATCTATGCGCATTTTCCCGACCGGGACGCCATCGTCATGGCCGTGGTCACCCGCGTCTTCGACGAGCTGGCCGCGGCCATCCGCGCGGGCGTAGCCGCCGCGGGCGATGGCCCGGTCGATCGGCTGGTGGCCGGGTGCGAGCAGTACGCGGCCTTCGGGCTCGACCATCCGGCGCGCTACGGAGTGCTGTTCTCCGAGCACCGCACGGGCGCGGCGGAGTACTGCGACCCGATACCGATCGGCCCCGGCGGGCGCCCGGTGCTTGAGTTCGGGGCCGAGGCATTCGCGCTGCTCGCTGACTCCATCGAGGACTGCGCCCGCGCCGGCCGGTCAGCGAGCACGGACGTCGTCGCGGATGGCACGGCGGTCTGGGTCGCCCTGCATGGGGCCGTCACGCTGCGCACGGCGCTGCCGAACTTCCCGTGGCCGGAGCCAGTCACCGCGTTCGTCCGCCAGCTCGTGCTCCCGCTCGCGAAGATCACGGGCGCCTAATCCGAACCCCGTTCGGCTGCCGCCACCGGCTCTCAGTAAGCTGCCGGCCATGAAGCTGAACGGAACTGCCGCAATCGTGTCCGGAGGGGCCAGCGGCCTCGGCGAGGCCACCGTCCGCGAGCTGGCCAAGGCCGGCTGCACCGTGGTGATCGCCGATCTCAACGAGGACCGCGGCAAGGCCCTCGCGGGCGAAGTCGGCGGCCAGTTCGCGCGCACCGATGTCGGTGACGCGGATCAGGTGCGCGCCGCGGTCGACCTCGCCGCATCGGCGGGCGCGCCGCTGCGCGTGGTCGTGAACTGCGCCGGCATCGGCTGGGCGCAGCGGACCGTCGGCCGCGACGGCACGCCGCATGACCGGGGCGCCTTCGGCAAGGTGATCGAGGTCAACCTGATCGGCACCTTCAATCTCATGAGCATCGGCGCGGCCGCGATCGCCAGGACCGAGCCGGCCGACGCCGACGGTCAGCGCGGTGTCGTGATCAACACCGCGTCGATCGCCGGGATCGAGGGCCAGACCGGTCAGCTTGCCTACTCGGCGTCCAAGGGCGGCATCATCGGCATGACCGTGCCCGCCGCGCGCGACCTGGCGGCGATCGGCGTCCGCGTGAACACGATCGCCCCCGGGATCATCGACACGCCGATCTACGGCGCGGGCGCGGCCAGCGAGGAGTTCAAGGCGAAGCTCGTTGCCCCCGTCGTCTTCCCGAAGAGGATGGGAACGGCAGGCGAGTTCGCCCATCTCGTTCGCGCGCTGATCGAGAACGACTACATGAACTCCGAGACCGTCCGCTTCGACGGCGGCATCAGGTTCCAGCCGAAGTAGGAGGGTACTGCCCCCCGGGGACGGCCAGCAGAAATCGGCGCAGGTCACGCGTGGTATTCAGCGGCCGGCACGGCTGTTTGCTGGCACAGTGATTGTCTGAGCCGCGCCTGATCGGCTGTCCGCTCCAGTCCGTCATGCGGCAGCGGCATGCCATCTGAAGAAACCGGGGGAAGCAGTCTCATGAAACGAAGGCATAGAACCGCGGGCAGGTTAGGGGCCGCGATCGTGGCCGCCGCGGCCTGCTCGGCCGCTGCTGTCCTGGGCGTCGCCCCGGCCGGCGCGGCGGGCGCCGCGCCACTGATGCCCCAGGCCGGTACCGTCATCAGCGCGGTCCAGGGCCCATTCGGCCGGATGCTCGTCGTCGGCTCCGGGCGGTACAAGGGCTTCACGCTTTACGCGATCACCAGTGACCACGGCACCAGTTACGGCTGCACGACCACGGTCATGAACATCCTGGGCCACCACGGGTCGTGCACCGGGCCATCCAACGACGCCAACGCCGAGTGGCCTGCGATCACCACGGTGGGCAGGCCGGTGGCCGGTCCTGGCGTCAGGGCCGCGCTGCTCGGCTCCGTCGTCCGGGCGAAGGTCGGACGGCAGGTCACCTACGCCGGGCACCCGCTGTACTTGTTCGACCAGGGGCCGGGCCAGGTCACCGGGGAGGCCTGGGACGAGCCGTCGCTGCCTCCGTGGCATGGGGTCTGGTACGTCGTGTCGCCCAGCGGAGGCCGCCTGCAGCCGTGGCCGGGGATGCTGACCGTCACCACCGTCGGCAAGCGGAAAGTGCTGGCGGCCCTGATGCAGACCGGGATCGGGACGATGCCCTTCCCGGTGTACGCCTACAGCAAGGACGGCCGGCGCACCAGCCGCTGCACCGGCGCCTGCGCGAGGGCCTGGCCGCCGGTCATCACGTCCGGGGTGCCCGGGCTCGGCGCCGGCCTGAACCCGGGCCGGCTGGGCGCGTTCGTGCGGCCGGGCGGCCTGATTCAGGCCAGCTACCGCGGGCGCCCGCTGTACCTGTTCGCTTTCGAGGCCATCGCGCCGACGGCGACGGGCTACGCGGCCCTCGGAAATGGCAACGGCATCAGGGTCAACGGAGGTGTCTTCACGCTCGTGTCGCCCTGACCCGGGCCAAGGGCAGCCGCTAGGAAGGCCGGCCGGCCGGAATCCCGGCCGGCCGGCCGCAGCGCGGGCGCGTCTCGATAGCCTGGACGCCCCCTGCACCGCCGAGAACCTAGCGAGATGAGCACGCCCGTGTCTGAGCCAACACCGTCTGAGCCAGTCCTCACCGAGGTCAGCGACGGCATCGCCGTCATTACCATCAACCGGCCCGAGGCCCGCAACGCCGTCAACGGCGCTGTCGCCCGCGGCATCGCGGCTGCGGTCGATGAGCTCGACTCGCGCGATGATGTCCGGGTTTTGATCCTGACCGGGGCCGCCGGCACCTTCAGCTCGGGCATGGACCTCAAGGGCTTCCTCTCCGGCGACGCCCCGATCGTGGCCGGGCGGGGCTTTGGCGGACTGGTGCAGCAGCGGCCGGCGAAGCCGCTCATTGCCGCGGTCGAGGGATACGCGCTGGCCGGCGGGTTCGAGCTGGTCCTGGCCTGCGATCTGGTCGTCGCGAGTGACCAGGCGAAGTTCGGCCTGCCCGAGGTCAAGCGCGGCCTGGTCGCGGCCGCCGGCGGCCTGCTCCGGCTGCCCGAGCGAATCCCCTACCACCTGGCCATGGAGATCGCGCTGACCGGTGAGCACTTCAGCGCCGAGCACCTGCGCGCGGCCGGCCTGGTGAACGCCGTGGTCCCGGCGGGGGAGGCGCTGGCGGCAGCGAGGGACCTGGCCGCCAAGATCGCCAGGAACGCGCCGCTGGCGCTCGCCGCCACCAAGCGCATCGTCGTCGAGTCCGGGGACTGGGCCAGCGGCGAGGCCTTCGACCGGCAGGGCGAGGTCATCATGCCGGTGATGCGGTCGGCCGACGCCATCGAGGGCGCGGCGGCGTTCGCCGAGAAGCGGGCCCCGGTCTGGCGCGGCGAGTAGCCGCGGGCGGACGGTAATCTGGGCGTCGCCCCTGCCGGCGGCCGATTCCGGGACTGCCTGGCCGGGATTGCCTGGTCGGCACTGCCCGGCCGCCGGCCGGGTGAGGATTCCGCTGGCCGGCGAGCCGCCTCGGAAAAGCCGCGACCGACTGGAGAGAATTAGGGATGCCGGTGCCCCGGATCAGCGTTGTTGTCCCGTTCTATAACAACGAGGATCTGCTTGGTGACTGCCTGAAGTCGATCGCGGCTCAGTCGATCGCAGACATCGAAGTCCTGATGGTCGACGACGGCTCAACCGATGGCAGCGCGGCGATCGCGGCGGATATGGCCGCCGCTGATCCGCGCTTCAAGCTGGTCCAGGTGCCCCACGGTGGCAGCCCCGGCTACTCGCGCAACCGGGGTATCGAGCGTGCCACCGGCGAGTTCCTGTCGTTCGTCGACTCCGACGACACGCTGCCGGTCCACTCGCTCGAGCAGATGATGCACACGCTGGAGAAGTCCGGATCCGACTTCGTCTCCGGCGGCGTGCTGCGGACCGGACCGATGGGCGTGACGCCGTCGGTCATGCACGGCCGCGCGGTCAAGACCCGCATGATCGGCACTCACATCAGCAGGAACGCCGACCTCTTCTTCGACGTCTCGGTCTGGAACAAGCTGTTCAGGAAGTCCTTCTGGGACGCCAACCAGCTGGTCTTCCCCGAGGGCATGGTCTGGGAAGACCTGCAGCTCATGACCAAGGCGCATGTCCTGGCGCGCGCGGTCGACACGATCCCGGAGCCGATCTACTACTGGCGCGAGCGGGGCACGGGAGCGCTGTCCATCACCCAGTCACGGACCAGCATCAAGAACTTCAGGGACCGGATCACCGCCCTGCTGGCGATCGATGAATTCCTCCGCCAGCACAAGCCGGCCCGGCTGGTCGCCGAGCATCAGCGCAAGGCGCTGTTCAACGACCTGTGGCTTTACGTGCCTGACCTGGGCCGGACCAGTCCGGAGTACCAGGCGGAGTTCGTCGCCCTCACCCGGAAGTACCTGGCCCAGGTGGAAGACGGCGTGCTGCGCAAGCTGCCCTCGACTCACAAGCTTGCCTACCACCTGATCGGCCGCGAGATGACGGCCGAGCTGCTCGAGTACGTCGGCTACCTCAACGCCCAGCAGGTCAAGACCGTCCAGGTCGTCAGGGAGCACGGCCGGATCCGGGCCGACCTGCCGTTCCGCAAGCGGCGCGACCTGAACATCCCGGCGAGCATCTACACCACGCAGATGCGGGAGCTTGACCCGGGGATCAAGGTCGAGAGCATTACGTGGGAAGACGGCAAGCTGGTCATCTCGGGGTGCGCCTACGTCCCCTCGGTCGACATCAGGAAGCGCCGGCACACCTCCAAGATCGTCGTCCTGCGGCCGCTGACGCGGGGCAGGCTGCCGGTCGTCGTGAGGGCGAGCTCGTTCCGGCACGCGGAGGCCAAGACCTACTCAGCTCAGGACCGCTACGACTACGACTGGGCGGGCTTTCGCGCGGTCATCAGCCCGCGGTGGTTCCGGCCGCTCGGGAGCTGGCAGACCGGGGACTGGGACGCCTTCGTCCTGGTCCGGGGCCGGGGCGTGTGGCGGGCGGCCAGGCTGCACTCGCCGATCCCCGGATCGGCCGAGCGGCCAGCCGCGCGGCAGGTCGCGCCGGGCATCAGGCTCGGCGCCCGCTGGATGGGCAAGCGGCTGCACGTGCAGGTCGTCAGGACGCCCGCCGAGCTGACCGGGTGCCAGTTCCTGCCCGCGGGGGGTTCCGGGGGGTCGTCCCCCCGGGCTAACACAGCCGGTGAGCTCATTCTTCAGGTCGACCTCCGGCAGGACCCGGCGCCGGAATCCGCGGAGCTCCTCCTGGCCGCGCCCCGTGGCGCCGCGACCCGGCCGATAACAACGACCACCGAGCAGTTGCCCGGCGGGGGCGGGGTGCGCCTCCGGGGTGTCGTTCCTGCCTCAGTGCTGACGGACTCTGATGGCGGCGGCGAGCGGGTCGAGTGGGACCTGTGCGCGCGGCCGGCCGGCGGTGAACGCATCCGGGTCGCCGCCGACGCCGGCAGCGCCGAGCACAGCTATCAGGTGGGGGCCGAGGAAATTGCGGTCGAGCAGACCCGGTACGGCAACGTCATGATCGTCCGGCGCGGGCTCCGCCCGGTCATCCGCGAGCACTCGTGGTCCGACGACGGCACCCTCACCCTGCGCGGTACCTATGCCGACCTGCCCGGCCAGGCCTGCGAGGCGGTGCTGGCGCGGCGGGCGGCCACGGAGGTGCACGTCCTGCCGGTTCGGCGCGATGGCGACCAGTTCAGCCTGGAGATCACGGCGGCGGGCATGCCCGCCTTTGGCGACCGGCTGCCGCTCAGGGACGGCATCTGGACGCTGAAGGTCCGGCCCGCGGGCCAGCCAGCCGCCGAGCCGGTGCAGCCGATCTACGATCACGGCCGGCTGGCCGAGGTTACCGACCGCAAGCACCAGTTCGGCCAGAAGACGTACGTCTTCACCACGACCGAGTACGACCAGCCCATGCTGGTGGTCGCGCCGGTACTGGGCATGGTCGAGCACGGCCGGATCCAGCGCAAGCTCCTGCGCGACATGTACTACCCGATCCAGCAGCGCCGGGGACTGCGCGACAGCGTGGTGTTCCTCAGCTTCAAGGGCAAGTCCTGCAACGACAACCCGCTGGGCATCAGCCAGGAGCTGCGCCGGCGTGGCGACGACCGCGAGCACGTCTGGGTGGTCAACGACTGGTCGGTGCCGGTGCCCGACGGGGCTAAGGCGGTACTGGTCGGCACCGAGGCGTACTGGGACGCGCTGGCGCGGTCCAAGTACATCGTCTCCAACGACGACATGCCGGCCAGGTTCGAGAAGCGCCCGGGCCAGATGTACGTGCAGACCTGGCACGGCACGCTCCTGAAGAAGATCGGCTTCGACGTCGAGCGGCTGCAGTCGGTCAGCGGCGCCAAGTACAACGAGCACCTGGCCAGGGACGTGGCCAAGTGGGACCTGGCCATCTCGCCGAACCCGTTCAGCACGCCGCACATGCGCCGGGCGTTCCGCTACGACGGCGAGATCCTCGAGTCCGGCTACCCGCGCAACGACGTGCTGTGCAGCGGCCAGTCCCGGGAGCTCGCCGAGGTCGTCCGCGCGCGCCTCGGGCTGCCCGAGGGCAAGACCGTCGTCATGTACGCGCCGACGTGGCGGGACAACCAGTTCTACGCGGCCGGCCGGTACCGGTTCGACTTCCGGCTCGACCTGCAGGACGCCTACCGGAAGCTCGGCGACGACTACGTGGTCCTGGTGCGCGGTCATCACCACATGGCCGATGACACGCCAGACGACATCCGCCCCGGCTTTGCGATCAACGTCACCGCCTACCAGGACATCTCCGAGCTGTTCCTGGTCACTGACGCCTTGATCACGGACTACTCGTCGATGATGTGCGACTTCGCGGCTACCGGGAAGCCGATGGCCTTCTACACCTACGACCTGGCCGACTACCGCGACAACCTGCGCGGGTTCAACCTGGACTTCGAGGCCGAGGTGCCGGGACCGCTGCTGGAGACGTCGGCCGAGGTCATCGCCGCGATCAGCGACCTCCCGGAGCTGACGGAGCGGCACCGAGCCCGGTACGAGGCGTTCGTCGCGAAATTCTGCCCGCTCGACGACGGCAAGGCCGGCGCCCGCGCCTGCGACCGGATCTTCGGAGGCTGACATATGAACCGGCCGAATCGGCCGGTTCATATGTCAGTTGTGGTGCAAACTACTCAGCGGCTCGCGCGATCGTGATGATCGTCCGGCTCTGATCATTAACCGGAACGCGACTCCAGTCGCCGTACTGCGCCTCGACCGCGAACCCGGCCTCGGCCAGGAACGCGGTCAGCGCCGGCGGGTCCAGGAACCGCAGCTGAGCGCGGCCAACCCGGAGCACGGTCCCGTCGGGCTCGGCGATCGTCTCGGTGACCGTGGCGACGTCGCCGACGACGGACTCGGTCTCGTTCCACACGCGGAGCGCCCGCCCGTCCGCGTCGACGACGTCGGAGGCGTCCGCCGGGGTCCAGGTCTCCCAGGCGCGCGCCTGCGGATGGCGGGTCTCGAACGCGAACCGGCCGTCGGCGCGGATAGCGGCCCGGATCGCGGCGAGCGAGGCCCGCACGTCGTCGTCGGTGATGAGGCACTGGAAGGTGTTGCTCGCCATCGTCACGAGATCGAACTCGGCCCGCCAGGCAGCCTCGGCCGCCGTGCCCTGGAGCCATTCGATGTCCGTGCGGCGCCGCGCGCGGTCGAGGGCGTCGCGGTCAGGGTCAAGTCCGACCAGGCGGCCGGCGTGACCGCGCTCGCGGGCGCGGTGCAGCATGGCGCCGGTACCGCAGCCGACGTCGAGGACCGATTCCGCGGCCATGACCAGCTCGTCATAGAACTTGTCGCCTGGCCAGCGCTCGGGGTCCCAGGGGTACATGAGGTCATAGAGTGCGGCGGTTTGGGTATCGGAGTACACCTGGGTCAGGGTAGGCGGCGTCACCAGCCGTGGGCAACGCGGTTTTGCTGGAAGAGGCCGAGCGCCGCGACCGTGTGGGCGTCGGTGACCTGGCCCTCGGCCACCAGCCGCCAGACGTCGGCTTCGGAGAACCAGCGGGTGCGCAGGCCGATCTCGTCGGGCCCGGGGTCGGGCTGGCCCTGGGTCAGGCCGGTCGCGACCATGACGTGGAAGCCGTGATCACAGAAGCCGTAGGACGGGAACAGCCAGCCGATCTTGGTCAGGCTCGCCGCGGCCAGACCGGTTTCCTCGGCGAGCTCGTTGCGGGCGAGTGTGACCGGGTCGATGTCGGGGCTGTCTTCCTGCGAGCCCTGGGGGAACTCCCAGTAGCGCCGCTTCACGGTATAGCGGTACTGCTCCACCAGGTAAAAGCCGCCGTCTTCGTATGGGACGACCAGGACGAAGTCCGCCTTGTGCACGACGCCGTAGATACCGCGAGTGCCATCGGGTCGCAGCGTCTGGTCCTCGCGGACCGTGATCCACCGGTTGGAGTAGACGACGGTGCTGCTGATGGCCGCGAGCTCGGCTCGTTCCGATGACATGGGCAGACGGTAGCTGACCGCGGGCGCGCGATAGAGCCCCGCACCCGCCGGGGGAGGGCGGGTGCGGGGCTCGGCCCGGGCGCGGCCGCGGCGAAGGGGGTGTCGGGGCGGCGCCGGGCGGCGGGCGGCTGAATCGGGGGAAGAGCCGCCGCCTGGGATGAGGCCTTCGGCCGGCGGCCTACGAGATGGTCGCGGCCAGGGGGCGGGGCGCGTGCCCGGCGAGCATCTGGCGCAGCCTGGCCCGGCCCCGGTGCAGCCTGGACATGACGGTGCCGATCGGCGTGCCCATCATCTCGGCGATCTCCCGGTACGGGTATCCCTCGACGTCGGCCAGGTAGATGGCGACCCGGAACTCCTCCGGCAGGCTCCGCAGCGCGTCCAGGATGTCGGAGTCGGCCAGCCGCTCCAGCGCCTCTGCCTCAGCCGACCGGGCGGGCGGCGCCAGCGGGTCATTGCCGGTCTGCCAGTCCTCGGAGAAGTCAGCGCCAAGGTCCTGGATCGGCTCGCGCTTCTTCTTCCGGTAGCTGTTGATGAAGGTGTTCGACAGGATCCGGTGCAGCCAGGCCCGCAGGTTGGTGCCGGGCTTGAACTGGTGGAACGCCGCGTACGCCTTGGCGAACGTCTCCTGCACAAGGTCCTCGGCGTCGCTCGGGTTCCTCGTCATGCGGAGGGCAGCCGGGTAGAGCTGGCTCATGAACGGCACCACGTCCTGCTCGAAACGCTCGTCGCGATCCGGCATCTGATCGGTCGGGTTCATGACTTGCTCCGCTCCCTCGGTGAATCAACACTCCTAAGACGCAACTCGCGAGTAACACGATGCGTGATCTGGGTAACAGTGCGACTACGGACCGTTATCGGAGTAGCCAGCCGCCCGCCCGAGGGTCGCCGGAGGCCTGCCCGGCGGACCCTTTACGGGGTCCGCCCGCGACCTACCCCCACTTTCATCGGGGCCAGCGGACCTTTTCGACCGATATGGGCGGACGAAACCGGGGGTAGGTTGGCCGACTCTCCAACTACGTACCGCTTTGAGGCAGAATCGCGCCGGTTTTGCACCGATTCCTGCCCACCGAACCGGAACGTAGTTGCGCGCGGGCCTCGCCGGTCGGGTTCGGCGGTCGGCGGGTGGCCGGGGGCCGCCCACACCCTGCCCTAGATCCAGCGGCGGAACCACATCCGGGACAGCCAGTCCGTGTAGGGGATGACCTCGGCGGTCAGGATGGGATAGATATAGGCGAGGTTCACCAGCACGGCGAGCAGATAGCCGCCGGCTCCGACCGCGCCGATGGCCCGCCGGCCGGGCCCGGCCCGGGCGGGCCCGATGATGAGCCCGAGGCACAGCGTGATCGCGATCACCAGGAACGGATCGAAGACGACCGCGTAGTAGTAGAACTCGGTGCGGTTGTCGTGCCAGGCGTACCAGATCCAGGGCAGCCAGCCCGCGCTGACCCCGAGCAGGACCGCCCCCGCCCGCCAGTCCCGCTTGGGCGTCCGCTTGAAGACCAGGTCACCGATGAGGCCGATCAGCCACCAGTTCAGGCAGAAGATCAGGGCCAGGGTGCCGCCCCACCAGATGAGCGGGGTGCCGATGGCCAGGACCTCGGACGCGGTGCCCTTGGGCATGGAGCAGCCCTGGGTTCCGTAGGCGCACCAGTAGAAGGAGATCGGCCGGGCGAGTACCAGCCAGCCGACCGGGCTGGACTTGTAGGACTGGTAGCTGCTGAGACCCAGGCCGAACTGCAGCATCCAGTGGTTGTACTGGTACCAGGAGTCGAGGGTGGACCAGATCGGCGTGTGGTTGCCGTGCAGCGGGGCCCAGTCCCGGTCGTAGCCGCTGGTGTTGAAGAACCAGCCGCTCCAGGACGCGAAGTACACCACGAACGGGGCCAGCCCGAACCACACCGGGAGCCACCTGGCGTCGCTGCGCAGCCCGCCGGGGAGCCACCGCTCGTAGCCGGCGGCCCGGCGCGAGCCCAGGTCCCACAGGATCGCCATGCCGGCGAAGGCGATCAGGTACCACAGGCCGTTCCACTTGGTGGCGCACGCGGCGCCGAGGCACAGCCCGGCGCACACCCGCATCCAGCGAATGCCCAGATGCGGCCCCGATGCCGGGTACGGCCCGGACTCGGCGGCCGCGGCTTCGAGCCGGGCCCGAGTCTGGTCCCGGTCGATCACCAGCAGCCCGAAGGCCGCCAGCACCCAGAACATCAGGAAGATGTCGAGAATCGAGGTCCGGCTCAGCACGAGTTCCAGGCCGTCCAGCGCCAGCAGCAGGCCCGCGATGCAGCCGAGCAGCGTGGATCCGGTCATCCGACGGGCGATCCGCGCGGTCATCAGGATCGAGACCGTGCCGATGACCGCGACCGAGAACCGCCACCCGAACGGCGTCAGCCCGAACGTCCACTGCCCCATCGCCATCATGATCTTGCCCAGCGGCGGGTGGGCAACGATCTCGCCCGACTTCAGCAGGAAGTTCGGGTTCCCCTGGAGCAGCAGCGTGTTGACGTTCTTGACGTGGTTCAGCTCCACGCCGTGCCGCAGGATCGAGTTCGCGTCCGGCACGTAGTAGGTCTCGTCGAAGACCACTGCATTCGGCTGGCTGAGCCGGTAGAACCTGATGAAGCCGCCGAACAGCATGATGAGTATCGGCCCGACCCAGGCCCAGTAGGACGGGCGGAGCATCTGGGCCGTCCCGAACAGCCCGGTAACCGTCCGGCGGCTGGGCTCCTGATCAGCCCTTTTGCTGGTATCGGCCAGGTCGGCGGACGGCGCGGTCTCGTATGCCTTCATCGAGTGCCATGTTAAAGGCGCGGAACGCTAGCCTGGGCCTGGAAATGGAACCTGCCAGCGGCGAACGCGCAGCTTATACCCCTATCGGGGACACCGGAACGCTGATAATTGCAGCCGTTCCCATCGGGCAGCCGGGCGATGCGTCGCCCCGTCTCGCCGAGGCGCTGCGCACGTCCCGGCTGATCGCCGCCGAGGACACCAGGCGGGTTCGCCGGCTGGCCGCCGCGCTCGGCGTCCAGCTGACCGGGCGGCTGGTCTCCTATTACGACCAGGTCGAGGCCCGCCGGGTGCCGTCGCTGCTGGCCGAGCTGCAGGACGGCCGGGATGTGCTGCTGGTCACCGACGCGGGCATGCCCGGCGTCAGCGATCCCGGCTACCGGCTGGTGGCGGCCGCGGCGGAGGCCGGGATCAGGGTGACGGCGCTGCCGGGGCCGTCGGCGGTCACCACGGCGCTGGCCGTGTCTGGCCTGCCCACCGACCGGTTCGTGTTCGAGGGATTCCCGCCGCGCCGTGCGGGCGAGCGCGCCCGGCGGTTCGCGGAGCTGGCGAGCGAGCCCAGGACCGTGGTGTTCTTCGAGTCGCCGCGGCGCCTGGCCGCGACGCTGGCGGAGCTGGCGGAGGCATTCGGCCCCGATCGGCGCGCCGCCGTGTGCCGGGAGCTGACCAAGACCTACGAGGAGATCATCCGGGGCACGCTGGCGGACCTGGCGCAGGCGGTGTCAGCGGGCATTCTGGGCGAGATCACGCTGGTCATCGGGGGTGCGCCGGCTGGTGTCAGCGTCGTTCCTCTCCACGAGGCGGTGGCGCAGGTAGCCGACAGAGTCAGGAACGGGGTGCCCCGGCGCGATGCCATCAGCGCGGTCGCGGCCGGCACGGGGCTTTCGCGGCGGGAGCTCTACAACGCGGTTGTCAGCAGGCCGGCGGAGGACTGACAGCCCCGGCTGGCACCATGAGTCGCCATGGAGATAGCCGAGCACATCCGGGCAATCCAGCGCGACGGCGACCTGCTCGCCGCGGCGGCGCAGCGGGCCGGGCTCGACGCGCCAGTGCCCTCGTGCCCGCCGTGGCAGGTCCGCGACCTGCTGCGACACGTGAGTTACGTGCACCGGTGGGCCGCGGTGTTCCCCGGCGAGGGACGGCTGACGCCGGTGACCGACCGCGCGAGTGAGCCCGAGGTGCTCGGCGGCGGGCCGCCCGACGACGAACTGCTGGACTGGTTCCGCGCCGGGCATGCCGCCCTGGTCGAGACCTTGCGGTCGGCCGATCCGGACGTTCAGTGCTGGATGTTCCTGGCGGCGCCGTCGCCGCTGGCGTTCTGGGCCCGGCGGCAGGCCCACGAGACGGCGATGCACCGGGTGGATGCGGAGCTGGCCGACACCGTGCTGGCAAACACGGTGCTGGCCGGTACCGTGCCGACGCCGTTCCCGGCCGATTTCGCCGCGGATGGCATTGACGAACTGATCATGGGCTTCTTCGGCCGGGATTCCGGGGAACTGACCGAGGAGCAGCGGGCCGGCGGCCGTCAGAGCCTGCTGGTCCGGGCGACCGACACCGGCGGCGAGTGGCTGCTCGACCTCACGGAAGACGGCAAGCTCGCGGCCAGTGTACGGCGTGGCGGCGGGCCGGCCCAGGTCCAGCCGCCCCAGGTCCAGTCCGCCCAGGTCCAGTCCGCCCAGGTCCAGTCGGCCCAGTGCACTCTGGCCGCACGAGCGCCCGACCTCTATCTCCTGCTGTGGAACCGGGTCGGCCTGGCGACCGCTCCGGTCGAGCTCAGCGGCGACCACGGGGTGTTCGAGGCGTGGCAGGAGGGTATGCGCGTCACCTGGCAGTAGGCCGGGGAGCAAACGCGGCACGGCGCCGCCGGGCCGGCCCTGCGGCTCGTCCTCCAATAGGCTGGCGGGCATGACCAGCCGCCACATTCTCGCGTGCGCCGCGTGGCCCTACGCCAACGGCCCTCGTCACATCGGCCATGTGTCGGGCTTCGGCCTGCCGTGCGACATGTTCGCCCGGTATCAGCGAATGTGCGGGAACCCGGTGCTGATGGTCAGCGGGACGGACGAGCACGGCACGCCGATCCAGGTGCAGGCCGACGCCGAGGGCGTCACGGCCCGTGCGCTCGCCGACCGCTACAACCGCGTGATCGCCGAGGACCTGGCGGGGCTGGACATGTCCTATGACCTGTTCACCCGCACGACGACGAAGAACCACTACTCGGTGGTCCAGGACCTGTTCCTCGGCCTGTACGCGAACGGCTACATCTTCGCCCGCAAGTCGCTCGGCGCGGTCTCGCCGTCGACCGGCCGCACGCTGCCCGACCGCTACATCGAGGGCACGTGCCCGATCTGCGGTTTCGACGGCGCGCGCGGTGACCAGTGCGACAACTGCGGCAATCAGCTGGACCCCGTGGATCTCATCAACCCGCGGTCCAAGATCAACGGCGAGACGCCGGCCTTCGTGGAGACCGAGCAGTTTTTCCTCGACCTGCCGGCGTTCGCCGACGCGCTCGGCACCTGGCTGCAGAGCAAGAGCGGCCAGTGGCGGCCGAACGTGCTCAAGTTCTCGCTCAACCTGCTCGGCGAGCTGCAGCCGCGGGCGATCACCCGGGATCTGGACTGGGGCGTGCCGATCCCGCTTGACGGCTGGCGCGATCTGCCGGACAAGCGGATCTACGTGTGGTTCGACGCGGTGATCGGCTACCTGTCGGCCTCGATCGAGTGGGCCCGGCGGTCTGGCGACCCGGACGCCTGGCGGGCCTGGTGGCAGTCACCGGACGCGCTGGCCTACTACTTCATGGGCAAGGACAACATCGTCTTCCACGCCGAGATCTGGCCGGCCATGCTGCTCGGCTACAACGGCCAGGGGGCGCGCGGCGGCACGCCAGGACCGCTGGGCACGCTCGGCCTGCCGTCGGAGGTGGTGTCGAGCGAGTTCCTGACCATGGAGGGCCGGAAGTTCTCCTCGTCCCGCTCGGTGGTCATCTACGTCCGCGACTTCCTCGCGCGGTACGACGTCGACGCGCTGCGCTACTACGTGGCCGTGGCCGGCCCGGAGAGCCAGGACACGGACTTCACCTGGAGCGAGTTCGTCCGGCGCAACAACGACGAGCTGGTCGCCAACTGGGGCAACCTGGTAAACCGCACGATCTCGTTCGCCGCGCGCAACATCGGCGAGATCCCCGGTCCGGGCGACCTGACGCCCGGCGATCACGAACTGCTGGCGCGATCGCGGGCAGCGTTCGGGACGGTCGGCGAGTCGCTGGCGAAGTGCCGGTTCAAGCTGGCGAGCAGCGAGGTCATGCGGACGCTCGCCGAGGCGAACAAGTACCTCTCCGACCAGGCGCCGTGGAAGCTGCGCGAGTCCGATCCGGAGCGGATGCGCACCATCTGCCACGTGGCGCTGCAGCTCGTGGACGACGGCAAGACCCTGATGACCCCGTTCCTGCCCCGGTCGTCGCAGAAGGTCTACGAGATGCTCGGCGGGAGCGGCGTGTGGTCAGGGATGCCGCGCATCGACGAGGTCAGCGAGGACGGCGGCTCGCTGTATCCCATCGTCACCGGCGATTACAACGTCGCGGCCCGGTGGGAGTCGGCGCCGATCGCCGCCGGCCTGCCGCTGGCCCCGCCGGTGCCGCTGTTCACCAAGCTCGATCCGTCCGTCGCCGACGAGGAACTCGCGAGGCTGGGCGGGGCGTGAGCGGCCAGCCAACGGGGGCGGGCCGCCCGGGGCCGGCTGACGGCTTCGGTCCCGGTACGGGCGTCGGCAAGCCGCAGGCACCGCCGCCGGAACCGCTGCCGGCGCGGGCGTTCGACAGCCACTGTCATCTGGACATGATCGACCTGCCGGTCGCCGAGGTGCTCGCGCAGGCGCGCGCCGCCGGCATCGAATGGGTCGTTACCGTCGGCTGCGACGTGCCCTCAGCCCGCTGGGCGGCGGACTGCGCGGCGGCGTTTCCCGACGTGCTGGCCGCGGTGGCGATCCACCCGAACGAGACCGCGGATGCCGATCGCAGCCCCGGCGGCCGGGACGCCGTCCTGGCCGAGATCGCCAGGATCGCCGCGCTCCCGCAGGTCCGCGCGGTCGGCGAGACCGGGCTGGACTACTACCGTGACAACGCGCCGCCGCCAGTGCAGCAGGAGTGGTTCCGCGCCCACATTGACATCGCCAAGCAGGTCGGCAAGCCGCTGATGATCCACGACCGGGATGCGCACGAGGACGTCCTGGCGATTCTCGCCGCCGACGGGGCACCCGAGCAGGTCATCTTTCACTGCTACTCGGGCGATGCGGAGATGGCCGCCCGCTGCGCCGCTGCCGGCTACGTGCTCAGCTTCGCCGGAACGGTCACATTCGGGAACGCGGCGGCGCTCAGGGAAGCTGCCGCCTGTCTGCCGGCCGAGCTCATGCTGGCCGAGACCGACAGCCCGTTCCTGACGCCGGCGCCGAACCGGGGCAAGTCCAACACCCCGGCCCAGGTCGCGAACACCGTGCGCGCGCTGGCCGCGATCAGGCAGCTGGACGTCGCGAAGCTGTGCGCAGTTATCGAGGCGACGGGCGAGCGCCTCTTCGGGGGGTCCGGGGGTCGTCCCCCGGGGCAGCACCGCGGCCGCCAGCACAACTCGTGAGCCAGCTGAGCCCGAGCCAGCTGCTCGGCCCCACCGAGATCAGGAACCTCGCCGCGCGGCTCGGCATCCACCCCGCCAAGCGCCTCGGCCAGAACTTCGTCGTCGACGCTGGCACCGTCACGCGGATCACGGCGCTCGCCGGGGTCGGTCCCGAGGACGTCGTGCTGGAGGTCGGCCCGGGCTTCGGCTCCCTGACGCTGCCGCTGCTGGACGCCGCGGGCCGCGTCCTGGCCGTCGAGGTCGACCGGGCGCTCGCGGCCCAGCTGCCCCTGACGGTGGCCGACCGCGCCCCGGCTCTGGCCGGCCGGCTGGAGGTGGTGACCGCCGACGCGGCGAGAGTCACGGCGCTGCCCGGCCCGCCGCCGACCGCGCTCGTGGCGAACCTGCCCTACAACGTCGCCGTCCCGGTCGTCCTGCACCTGCTGGCTACCGTTCCCTCCATTGGCCGCGGCCTGGTCATGGTGCAGGCGGAGGTGGCGGACCGCATGTGCGCGCCTCCCGGCAGCCGGGTCTACGGCGTGCCGTCGGCCAAGCTGGCCTGGTTCGGCGAGGCGCGCAAGGCCGGCTCGGTCTCGCGCGGGGTGTTCTGGCCGGTGCCGCGCGTGGACTCCGGCCTGGTCGGCCTCACCCGCCGCGAGCGGCCGGAAGGCGACCCGGGCGGGGGGATTCGGGGGGTCGTCCCCCCGGGCCAGCACAGCGTTCGTCGCGAGGCGGTGTTCGCAGTGATCGATGCCGCGTTCTCCCAGCGCCGTAAGACGCTGCGCTCGGCCCTGGCGAACTGGGCGGGCTCGGCGGCGGAGGCGGAGGCCGTGCTGCGCTCCGCGGGGGTCGATCCGGCCGCGCGGGGCGAAGCGCTGGGTATCGAGGAGTTCGTCCGGATCGCGGCCGCTGGTGCCGCCGGTGCCTGAGGGACGGGCGGTGGCGCGGCCGTC
>Ga0209380_10000364_pt1 | contig 31932 bp, 26 predicted proteins | sample HubBroMetageWFT6_FD_188347 | JGI IMG/M metagenome (GOLD analysis project Ga0209380, IMG submission 188347) | Warmed and freeze-thawed soil microbial communities from the Hubbard Brook experimental Forest, New Hampshire - Hubbard Brook CCASE Soil... | ecosystem: Environmental > Terrestrial >... | reverse complement strand
CAATGATTTCAACAATGCCGCGCCGGGCAGCGTGCTGGGTGGCGACTTGGGTGTGGATGCGGTCCAGGAGTTTTCCGTCATTACAAGCAACGTTTCCGCCGAGTACGGCAGGACCTCGGGCGGCGTTATTAACGCCATTACACGTGCCGGAACGAATCAGTTCCATGGAAGCGCTTACGAGTTTCTCCGCAACGACGCCCTGGATGCCAAGAATTTCTTTGAGAACTTGAACAATCTCAAGAAAGGTTCTTTCAGGCAAAATCAGTTCGGGGTCTCCGCCGGCGCTCCGATCAGAAAAGACAAGATGTTCATCTTCGGCGATTATGAAGGGATCCGCTACTCGAAAGGTCTTCCTGTCTCGATTACTGTGCCGTCCAATGCGGCGCGGAATGGGCTGTTGTGCTCGATACCAATAACGTCGGGCCCGAATGCATGCACCCCGACACAACTTCAGCCCAACCCGAGCGACCCGAACGGTACGGACGCGAACGGCGTGGACCTTAAAGTCAAGCAATACCTTGGCTTCTGGCCCGTTTCCACGAACATTCCGGCTGGCACAAACGGCGATACGGCAACCGCCGGCTTCACTGGTCAACGGATCGTCACCGAGGACTTTTTCACAATCAGGAGTGATTACAAGATTTCTAGTAAGGACAACCTCGACGCTGTCTACCTGCGGGACGTCACACCTTATAGCTCGCCCGATGGCCTCGACGCAGTATTGGTCAACTCGAATACCAGGCGCCAAATCGTCAGCATGGAGGAGACTCACACTTTTGGCCCCACACTCGTAAATTCCGTTCGTGGGGGATATAGCCGCCTATATGAGATTAATGATTTTGGCGCGACGGCCATCAATCCCTTGGCTAAGGACCCCACTCTGGCGGCTTTTCCAAATCAATTCGCCTCTCATGTGACGATTTCAGCTATCGACCAGTTTACTGGCGGGGTTAACGGGAACACGACCGCTCTCTACGCCTGGAACTCCTTCCAGGGATATGACGACGCCTTTTGGACGCATGGAACCCACTCCGTTAAATTTGGAGGCGGCGTGGAGCGGCAGCAACTCAACCGTCTTACCCACACCGATCCTAGTGGAGTTTTCACTTTCAATTCTTTGTCTGATTTCCTCACCAATAATCCCCATAGATTCACGGGGGAAGATTTCAGCTCCGTAGGGCCGCAGGGATTACGGCAAACCATTTTTGGCGTTTACGTCCAGGACGACTGGCGCTTCCGCTCGAACCTGACGTTGAATCTGGGGCTGCGCTGGGAGATGGCCACAGCGATCGACGACAACCGCGGTGCGATTGTGAATATGTTCAATATGACTGACCTACTGCCTCACTGCGGGACAGTTGTCGTGGGAAAATGCGCAGGTGGCGGCCCCCTATTCGGGAATAACACCCTTCATAACTTTGAACCTCGCGTGGGATTTGCCTGGGACCCATTTCACAATGGTAAAACGGCTGTTCGTGGTAGCTTCGGGATGTTCGACATCCTGCCGCTGGCCTACCAGTATATTGCCGCTGCCACAAAACAGTTTCCCTTTGTCTCCTCTGGAGTCATCAACAGTCCAGGTCTAGGATCATTAGGCAATATCCAGACGCTCCCCTCGCCAGCGGGCGATGGCGGATCTAAGAAAGGCGGGAGCTACACCGAGCAGTATCCTCATCGCAGTTACGTCATGCAGTGGAACCTCAATGTTCAGCGCGAATTGATCAGCAACGTGACGGCGATGGTGGGTTACGTAGGCTCGCGGGGCGTGCACGAACCCTTCCGGACCGATGATGCGGATATCACACAGGCAACGCTGACGCCGTTCGGGTATCTCTATCCCAAAGTCGATGTTTTCGGAAGCGCATTCGGACCGGGATGCGATGTAACCGATCCAAGTGGGACTGAGACCGGATCCTGCAATCCTCCTCCGAGAATCAACGACCACTATGGCCAAATCCATTATCTGGCGTATGAAGGTAGCTCCTATTATCACGCGCTGGAAGTGGCTGTTCAAAAGCCGATGAGCCACGGGGTGCAGTTTCAAACCTCGTTCACTTGGGGCAAGAGCATGGACACCGGCTCAGCGGCCGGTCATGGCGACCAATTTTCAAATTCGATCTCGAGCCTGCCTGCTTACAATCTGGGATTGCTGCGTGCTCGCTCTGACTTCGACATAAAGCGAACCGTGATTGTCAGCCTCAATTGGCAGGTTCCTTCCGCCAAATCGCTTTCAGGGCCCGCCGCGTGGATCGCGAATGGATGGGAGTTAGGGACGATTTTTAAGGTGAGTGATGGCGTTCCGTTTACCGCCACTTGGGCAACAGGTGGCGATCCGCAAGGCCTCCTTAACAGTGACGACTGGGCCTTCCCAAATGTGCTGAACACTCCCGGTTGCTCAACTCTCACCAATCCCGGAAATCCCACCCACTACGTCAAGACCGAGTGCTTTTCTGTACCCACATGGCCCGACCCAAATACTTGGGCTGCTAATTGCGACCCAGCTCCACCAAACGCCCAACCAAGCAGCGGACCGGGGTTCCTGGCTCCACCTCCGCAATGCTTCAACCTTCGCGGCAACGCTGGTCGCAACCTCTTGACCGGGCCGGGAACGACGAACCTGGATTTCTCGATTTTTAAAAATCAGCCGATCAAGAGAATTTCGGAGAGCTTCAATGTGCAGTTCCGAGCTGAATTCTTCAATATCATGAATCATGCCAACTTCGAAGTGCCGTCGATAGCTCTCGGCCATACGGACATGTTTGACGGCACTGGAGCTTCGCTCGCAACCGCGGGTGTGCTGACCGCAACGTCCACCCCAGGGAGAGAGATCCAGTTCGCGCTGAAGTTTAACTGGTGATCGCGGATGGCTTAGCGGGAATGATGGGTCGAGGATTTGAGCCATGAGGTCTTCGTCATCCGAAAGCGTCGAATAAAGTGTTTGCGTGTGGAATGCTCAATTCGCGCGTCTTGGGATACAATCCGGGAACGACGCTGCACGACCGGGAGCCTGCGACAATCTTTATTATGACTGCCTGTCTGGCGACACGATGCATACATCCAAAGGAGGAAGTTTCATGAAGTTTTCTAACCTTGTACGTCTTGCAGTGGGCGTGTGTTTTTTACTGTTCGGCACTTACACATTCGCAGGGCCACCGCCAGCCAGTTACCACCTTCTAAAGAAAGTTCCCTTGGCAGCAGCTCCCGGTGGCGGCGAATATTTTGACTACATTACAGTTGATTCCGCCGCGCGCCGGGTCTACGTATCCCACGGCACAGAGGTCGTTGTGCTGAATGCGGATGATTACACGGTCGTGGGCACGATTGGCGGTTTGAAACGCTGCCATGGAGTCGTGGTAGTCAAGGCGCTTGGCAAGGGATATATCACGGATGGGGAGCTGGAAAAGGTGGTTATTTTTGATCTCAAGACCTTGAAGGTCACCGGCGAGGTCAAAACGAACCAGCCCGATACAGACTCGCTGATCTACGATCCAGCGTCAAAGTACGTCTTTACTTTCAATGGCAACAGCCACAACTCAACAGTGATCGATCCGGTGAAAGAGGCGGTCGTGAAGAACATTGACCTGGTGGGCGCAGTGGAGTTCCCCGCCGTCGATGGAAAAGGCGTGCTGTACGACAATAACGAAGACAAGAACGACGTGGTGGCCATTGATACCCACACTCTCGAAATCAAGGCGCGCTGGCCGGTTGCGCCCGAAGGACAGGCGGTTGCCCTGGCCATAGACGCCAAGAACCGGCGGTTGTTCTCCTCGGGCCGCAACCCCCAATTCCTGGTGATGATGGATGCCGACAACGGAAAAGTCATCCAGTCGTTCCCGATTACCGCCGGGGTGGATGCCAACGTCTTTGAGCCGGAAACGGGCATGCTGTTTGTCTCCACGCGCGAAGGAATGATCCACATTTTCCACGAAGATTCACCTAACAAGCTCAGCGAGGTCGAGACGGTCAAGACCGAGTATGGGGCGAAGACGATGCAAATCGACGCCAAGACCCACAACCTTTTTCTGAGCACGTCGGATTTCGATCCGCCGGCGGCGCCCACAGAAAAACAGCCCAATCCGCTTCCCCGGGCTAAGCCCGGAAACTTTCGCGTGCTGGTTTACGGGCGGTGATCTCGACAGATCAGAAAGCTTGTAGACGATCGTCTTTGTTTTTTAGCCGAACCTGTGCGTCGCTGGCAATTCGTGCAGGTTACGGGCGGCCTTGACGCGATGTTGCAGAAGTCCAGCGCAACCGCAGGACTTCTGCAATCTCCATTCGTAATAACTAAAATAGTTTACTTCGCAGTTATCGCCACGGGTGGGGCATGCTCACTAAAGGGATCGGTCGGACCGCACCATTTCCCGGCTTGGAAGCCAATGGTCGTCCTTAGTTAAGTTTCAGCGCGCGCAAGATCAAAATCCCCGGATATATCAATTTTCACGTGTCTTTCTGCTTCAGAATGATAACGTCTCAAGGATAAGAAACATGAAAGTCTCATTACTTTACCGCATCGCTTCGGTTCTCCTGCTGCTTTTCGCTGCCGGGCACACTATCGGCTTCCGTCAGGTGGATCCCACGTGGGGCGTGGATTCATTGGTCGATTCCATGAAGTCCATGCACTTCAACGTCAATGGATCAGATCGGACGTATTGGGAGTTCTTTGTGGGCTTCGGGCTGTTGGTCACGGCGTGGATGGTATTTGCCGCAATCGTCGCTTGGCAGCTCGGTAGTCTTCCCGCTGAGACTTTGGCGCAGATGCGAATGTTGGCGTGGGGATTCGTGATTTGCGTGGGAATCGTTACTTGGCTCAGTTGGCGCTACTTCTTCCTCGTCCCTGTCATCTTTTCCATCGCGATTCTGTCGTGTCTGGCTGTGGCAGCTTGGCTTTCTGGCGACTCCCATTAATGTGGACTATCATCGGGCCGACTTTCCGGGTAAAGCTTAAGCTGGACGGCTCCTGGGCACACGTGCCACTGTCGTGCAGTCCAAAGCTGTAAGTCCCATCCCGGCATTCGGCTGTTGCACCCGCAAGAACCCCATTCGAGGAGTACGCCGGAGAATGGACAGGGTTTCCGCTGACGTTCGTATAGGAGCTGCCGTTCGAGAGCTGCGTAGTCCAGTCGGGATGGGCGTCGAGGATCTCATTCGCGCGGAAACGCGAGAGCGAGCCGAACACCCCGCTTGCCGGCATGATGCCCTCTTGCTGCTGAAAAGCGGCGAGCGCATTTCGGGCAAGGGTGCCGAAGGTGGCTGTGATCGGACCATCGTAGAGGCCTTCATCAGCAAGAAATTGCTGCAGCATACATTCAGGAAGCCTTCAGGTTGTTTCAGTAGGATAAAGGGGTTGTCTCCTAACAAAATTACGTAACGAAAGCAGGGGGAACTTTCCTCTGCAATTGCGATGCGAATTTGATTGTAAGATGCAGCCGCACATGGAGATGGAAATCAAAATCTCAGGATACCCGGGGAAAGCAGAAGAGAGGTGAAGCCAATGAGGAAAGGTTTCATGATTCTGCCTCTTTTGGCGGTCTGGGCGGGATCCGCTTTGGCGCAGGGTTCGGGCGCCTCTTCTTCCACTCCGTCCATTCGACCTGTCGGCGTAGTCACAAAAATTCAAGCGGGCAGTTTAACATTGCACACGGATGCGGGCCCGGATTTGCTCATCCAGCTTGGGGATGGAGTGTCGTTTCTGCGTGTTCCACCCGGGGCGACAAATTTAAATACAGCGACCAAAATCACCATGAGCGACATTAGCTCTGGCGATCGGGTCCTTGTGCGCGGCCGCGTTTCAGAGGACCAGAAATCCATCCTTGCTACGGCTGTGATCGTTATGACCAAGTCGGATTTGGCCAGTGCGCGCGAAGCCGAGCGTTTGGATTGGCAGCGTCGTGGGATTGGCGGAACTGTCCAGGCGGTGAACCCGGAGACCAAAGAGATCACAGTTCTGTCTTCGCCATCCGCACCCGGAAATTCCTCACATGCGGTCTCCATTGCGCTGAAGTCCGATGCTGTTTTGCTCCGCTACGCTCCCGATTCGGTGAAATTCAGCGACGCCAAGGCAAGTCCCTTCGAACAAATCAAGGTCGGCGATCAATTGCGGGCGCTCGGCTCCAAGAGCGCAGATGGCGGCCGCTTTACAGCGGAAAAAATTGTGTCTGGAACATTTCGAAACCTCGGGGTCACAGTGGTTTCGGTCGACGTGCAAAACCGCGCCATCGCCGTAAAAGATTTAGTCTCGGGACAGCCCGTGCTGGTGCGAACGAATGCAGATTCGAAGTTGCATCACGTTCCGCCTTCCGTGGCGCGCGCGCTGGCTGCGCTCAATTCCGGGGGAACGCCGGGCGGCAAGGACGGAAGCGAGCCCGGCGCAGAGCAGCTCGATGTGCAGCAAATGTTGGAGCGCGCGCCTGCGCTGGATCTTGGAGAGTTGAAGCCCGGCGATCCTTTGATTGTGGTGAGTACGGAAGGGGCCAGGCCATCGGAAGTGACGGCTATCGATGTCCTGGCCGACGTAGAGCCCATTCTGGCCGCGCGTCCAAAAGGGAGCAATCAGGTGGTGGTAGGGTCGTGGAGCCTGGGTATGAATGGGGGAGAGGGCGGTCCCTAGCACAGGAATGACCCGCGGGAATCGTCACGATGCATTGGCAAAGTCCGGCGCAGAGGGAATGAATAGCACGGTGACAACAATCCTATAGGTGAGCGAGTTGATCAATTTACATGAATTCTTGAGACGTGGTTTTCACGCTTTGCTCATTTCCTGTTTTCTTCCCGCCGTGCTGCTGGCTCAGTCCGGTGAAGTCAGCCTCCGCGGCCAGGTGACGGACCAATCTGGCGCAGTTGTCGCCGGCATCCCGGTCACGCTCGTCGCGCCCGGCGGTGATGTACGGGAGGCGAAAACCGAAGAGTCAGAGGGGCGTTATGCCTTCAGGGACCTCCCCGCAGGCACGTATACCCTGCGCGTCCGCGTAAAAGGATTTGCTGAAATAGAAATGCCCGGCATTGTGATCGCCCGCGGCCAGCCTCAGATTATGAATCTTCAACTGACTGTAGTGATGGAGCAGCAGGAGGTCACGGTAAAGGAAGAAGAAGCCCCCACTGTTAGCCTCGGCTCCGCGAACAATGCCAGTGCGGTGACCTTGCAGGGCGCCGACTTGGAGGCGCTGTCCGATGATCCTACGGACCTTGAGGCCGACTTGCAGGCGCTCGCCGGCCCCTCGGCGGGCCCTAGCGGCGGGGCCATGTTTGTCAACGGATTCAGCGGGGGAAATCTTCCGGCGAAAGAGTCCATTCGCGAAATTCGCATCAACCAGAATCCATTTTCGCCCGAGTATGACACTCTGGGCTATGGTCGCATCGAAATTTTCACAAAACCCGGCACGGAAAAATACCACGGCACGATCGACTACAGCTTTGGAAAGGACTTCTGGAATTCGCGGAACCCATATTCCTCCCAGAAGGCGCCGTTCATGCTCAACGAAATTGAGGGCAATGCCGGCGGCCCGCTGGGTAAGCGCGCCTCTTTCGCCGTCGAATGGCAACGGAACATGGTCGACAATGGTTCCATCTCCAATGGCTTCATTCTCGACCCGCAGACGCTCGCCGCCATCCCTTTCAACTCCGTGCTCACCACGCCGCAGCGCTTTTCGCGGATCAATCCGCGCGTGGACTATCAGCTCAATTCCAACAATACGCTGGTGATTTCATACGATTTTACGCATTCGGATATCCGGGATGGCGGCATTGGCGGTTTCAATCTGATCTCCCAAGGGTATCACGTGGCCTATACCGATCAGACCGTGCAAATGACTGAAACCGCCGTGTTAGGCAGAAATATCAATGAAACGCGCTTTCAATATTTCCGTACCGCGAATCAGATGATGCCGAATAGTTTCAGCCCAGAGATCCAGGTGCTCGGTTCGTTTATAGGGGGCGGCTCGCAGAACGGGCAATCCTTCGATACGCAAAATTACTTCGAGCTGCAAAACTATACGTCGATGGTCCGCAACAGGCACACCTTCCGGTTCGGTGTCCGCTTGCGCGGGCAGATGGATAACAGCATCACGCGGCAGAATTTCAACGGCAGGTTCACTTTTGGAGGCGGCCTCGCCCCGGAGCTGGATTCCAATAACCAACCTGTTCTCGACGGGTCCCGAAATCCCGTACTCATTTCTATCAAGTCCATCGAACGGTACCGTCGTACTCAATTGTTTCAGCAGATGGGTGATCCTCCACCAAAGATACGAACCTTGGGCGGCGGAGCTACGCAGTTCAGCCTCGACACAGGCGTCCCTAACCTCTCGGAGAGCGCGGTGGACGTCGGCGTGTTCGCCGGCGACGAATGGCAGGTGCGTTCGAACGTAACCCTGGATCTGGGATTCAGATATGAGACCCAGAGCTTTATCCACGACTGGAGGGATTTCGCGCCTCGCGTGGCCATATCCTGGGCTCCCGGTGGAGGTACCGGCAACTCTCGCGCTAAGACCGTTTTGCGTGCCGGCTTTGGTATTTTCTACACCCGATTCCCTCTTTCAAACATCATCACTGCGGAACGCTACAACGGAATTATTCAGCAACAGTTCGTGGTCGCCAATCCGGATTTTTACCCGACGATTCCCTCCACAGCCTCGCTTGCATTGCTGGGGTACCAGTCCAGCGAGACGGTGAGTTCCAGCCTGCGCGCCCCCTATTTTATGCAATCGGCTTTAACTCTGGAGCACCAGTTGTCGGCGAGCACCGCTTTCGCGGTCACTTACACCAATTCTCACGGCGTGCACTTGTACCGTTCCGAGGACATCAATGCCCCGCTTCCAGGGACATACGATCCGAATGTGCCGAAAAGCGGTACTTTTCCGCTTGGGCATCCAGGCCCTGTGTTTCGGATGGAGTCGTCGGGCATTTATAACCAGAACCAGGTCGTCGCCAATGTCAATACGAGGCTGAAGCAAGGGGTTTCACTTTTCGCATTCTACGTGCTGAATCGGGCGATGAGCAGTACGGACGGCATCGACACCGTGCCGGCAAATCCGTATAGCCTGGTAGGCGAGTACGGTCCGGCGGCAACGGATGTGCGCCATCGAGTAACTTTTGGCGGCTCCGTCAGCATGAAGTGGAGCATACGCATCAGCCCATTTGTAGTTATTCAATCCGGCGCGCCCTTTGATGTTACCGCTGGAAGCGATCTTTACGGCACGACGTTGTTCAATGGACGTCCCGGCATTGCCACCGATCCCAGCAAACCCGGCTTGATCCAAACGCCCTACGGACTGCTGGACCCTAACCCTTCCCCTGGTGAAACGATTCTGGGGCGAAATTACGGCCGCGGGCCAAGTCAGCTGCGGGTAAACCTTCGAGTTGGTAAGGCCATCGGATTCGGGCCAATGGCGGGAGGTGGGCGCGAGCAACGGCCAAGCGTTAGCGCAGGTGGCGCCACCGCGGCGCAGGCTTCCGGCAGGGGGTTAGGCGGAATTCTCGGGGCTCCGAAGACCGTCCACAGATATAACATGATCGTTTCGATGTCCATCCAAAACCTGCTGAACCACAACAATCCCGGACCAATCACCGGGGACATCACCTCGCCTCTGTTTGGCTTCTCCAACAAGATCGCCGGCGGGCCCAATGGCGAGGGATTTTTTGAAACCGCGAACAACCGCCGGTTGGAAGCGCAGCTTAGATTTACTTTTTAGTTATATATATAAAGCATTGAAACTGCACGACAATTTGAATCAACTTGCAATTCAAACAAGGAGAACGTCAATGCGATCGACCTGGTGGAAATTGAAAATTTGTACGGCTGCCGCTCTGGCTTTATGCGTGGCATTCGTTTCAAGCATATGGGCTCAGCAACAATCGAAGGAGTATGTCAATCGCCAGGCGGCCATGGTGCACATGTCAGGCCTTCTGAGGTTGGTGGAGACCATCCCCCTGCCGACCGAAGGTTACATGGATCACCTCAGCTATGACTTGAAAAATCAGCATCTGTTTCTTTCCGCGGAAAACAACAAAGAGATTGTTGTCGTAGACATGAAAGCCGGCAAGGTGATCCATGAGACCAAGGTTGGCGGAAATCCTCGCAAGCCATTCTTTGATCCATCGACGAACGAACTCTGGGTGGATCTTGGAGACAACACGGTTGTAGCCCTGAACGGAGCTACTTTTGAGGTCGTCAAGACGATCGAGCTGACGGGCGGCAAGAACGCTGCTGGAAGGGACCCCGATAACGCGGCCTTTGACGCCGCCAAGGGACTGTATTACGTCGCGGTAAGGACCAGGGATGAAGGAAGTAAGGAAGGCTCCATCGAGATTGTCGACACCAAGGCGGCCAAACTCATCGGCAGGATCAAGATGGAAGGCCAGGAACCCGCGGGCATCGTTCTGGACGCTCCGGCCAATCGGTTGTACGCGGGGATGGGAGATGTTGTAAACGGTGAGAGCGTCGTCAAGGTCGTCGATACGGAGAAGCGCGCGATAGTGGCTGAGTGGTCCACCGCGGGAGGCCCGCAGCCGCACGTCGCAGGTCTCGACGCGGCTCATCATCGCTTGTTTATGGGCAGCCGATTAGGAGGTGGACACAACGTCGATCCCGGGAAATTGGTAATCATAAATACGGACACAGGAAAGGTAGTTGAAACACTGGATGCCACCGGCGGCGGTGACGAAATCTTTTTTGACGCGCCGTCAAAACGGGTTTACTTTTCAGGTAGCACCGGTACACTCGCCGTGTTTCACGAGGATGATCCGGACCATTTCCAGTTACTCGGAAAAGTGCCAACCGGGGCAATCGCTAAATCCGGGATCTGGATCCCGGAATTGAAACGATACTACGCGGCTGTCCCGAAGCACCTCGTCCAGTTGATCCCCACAACTCAATATGGCGTGCGCGACTGGATAACCGAAGAAGCCCATCTAATGGTTTTCGAAGAGATCCCCTGAGGCGTGAAAAACAGCGGGCCAGCCTTCGGCAGATTCGGGGCATTCTCCAAGAACTGTCAAGCAACAAGTATGTCCGACGAATAAAACAGTGGGAAATTATGGCGGAGAGGGTGGGATTCGAACCCACGGTCGAGTTTCCCCGACACTCGCTTTCGAGGCGAGCTCCTTCAACCGCTCGGACACCTCTCCGCGGTTCTTCTCTCATTCTAGCGGAGCCGTGACTGCTGGGCAACGCTGGTCAGCTTGGCGGTTGCGGGCTTCGCGTCCGCCAAGGTTACGGCTTCCGTGCTGCGCGCATGCGAAACGGCAAAAAGGCCGGAACACGCTTGCGATATGCTTCATAGCCGGGGCCGAATCGAGCCGCTAGTTCCTTTTCCTCGAGGCGGATCACAATCAGGGCGAACGGGTACCAAAACGACAGGACGACCCAAAGCAGCGGAGCCCCGGCCAGCAACGCGGCGCCCAGGACCGCGCAGAACATTCCTGCATATCGCGGGTGGCGCACCCGGGCATATAGCCCGCCCGAAAACATTTCTCCCGTGCCGGCAAGTTCCGCGTGGCCAACGAGTCTTCGAGTGCCGAGTTCGCGTTCGACTCGCGCGAAAAGATATCCTTCGACAGCGATCAGAGCAAATCCCGCGGCCATCGCGAACCAGGATGGGCGCGTAGAGCCGAGCAGCAGGTGCCGGAAAAACCACAGCGCCACTCCGCCGCAAATCCACGCGGTGAGCCCCGCAAACCAGAACGCGGCGCGAACGCGACTCCGCCAGAACGAATGGAATGGGTGAACAATCAGCCAGTAGATCGGTATCGGCAATTCAAAGAATAGAACGAACCCGGCGACGCCATGGAGGAAACGCATTCAAATCGCTTTCTGATGTTTTTTCGCGAACCACGCGTGCAGAGGCGAGTAACCGATCACGCCGAGAACCAGTAGCGTCCCTCCCACAACCAGCCAGGCCCATTGCGTCCAGCCCTGGTCCGCGCCCCACAATCCCCAGCTTGTCACGGCAGCGCCCGCCACAAGATATAGGAGGCGCGCCATCCCCGCAATGTTCGGCTCCGCTGCCATTCACGAACCTCAGCCATCGACGATATAGAGCGCAAGGCATCTTATCAGATGTTTTGCGCTTGATTTGCTTTTGCGGCTGGATTCGTTGAGGCCGTCCGTTTTCAGGGCGGGCAACAGTTCGTTCCATCCTCAATGAAACAAAATCGCTATGCCTCTTGCGCCGAGCGGCCCCTGCCAGGACGGGGTTGACGCGGCGCGGAGTTCCGAGGGAGGATGCTGGCGCGGCTTGGCCAACTCGAGGAGGCACAATTGAGCGCTCTTGAAAAGTCATCCTGGAAAACCATGGAAATTGAAAAACTGAACGACAAGCTTTCGCGACAGATGATTTCCGGGGAAAATGCCACGATTTCCCAGCTCTTGCTGAAGAAAGGCGCCGCGGTCCCGCGCCACTCCCATATTAATGAACAATATTCGTGGATCATTTCCGGCGTGTTGAAATTTGTGTTCGATGATCGCGAAATTCTGGTCGGGGCGGGCGAAATTCTTTTAATACCGGCAAACGTGGCGCACTCGGCGGTGGCGCTGGAGGATACCGTGGACGTCGACATCTTCGCCCCGCGCCGCGAAGACTGGATCCGCAAAGAGGATTCTTACCTTCGCAAGTGAAACTGCCGCAACGCGAGTCCGGCTGGAAACCTTTCACCCACCTGCGCGTCAAATGACAATGGGTAGAAAGCTTGCCGTGAATCCGCGCGGCGCCTGCAGGTATAATATCTGGATGCTTTTGCGCGCCGCGTGTTCCCTTGCGAGGTCGGAATGAAATCCCCCTGTAAAAGACTGCGTTCATGCATGTCCCAAGCAGCCGCGGTTCTTGGCGTGGCCGTACTGCTGGGCGCGGTTGCGCTTGCCGACCGGCCTTACGCGCCAAGCCGCGATTACCACTTGCAGAACGTGCGCGTCTCGCTGCACTTTGACCTCGATCAACGTAAAGTGATCGGCGATGTCACGCACACGCTGTCCACCTTGCGCGACGGCGTGACGCATTTGGACTTCGATTGCGCGGAGCTCACGGTTTCGAGCGCGCGCGTCAACGGCAAGAACGCCACATTCGACCTTGGCAACGACAAATTGAGGGTGCAACTGGCTCAGCCCGCGAAATCCGGAGAAAAATTCGAAGTCGAATTGAAGTACGAAGGCAAGCCGACCTCCGGGCTTTTTTTCATTCTCCCCGACAAGGACGATCCCCGCCGGGCCAGGGAAATCTGGACGCAGGGAGAAGCGGAAGACACGCACCACTACATCCCCATCTACGATTATCCCAACGACCGCACGACCTCCGAAATGATTCTGACCGTGCCGGGGGACTGGCTCACCGTTTCCAATGGGAAACTGCTGGGCGTCCAGGACGCGCCCAACGGGCAGAAGACCTGGACGTGGCGGCAGTCGTTGCCGGTTTCAACGTATCTGATTTCCTTCGTGGCCGGCGAATACAAGGAAAAGAAAGATACCTGGCGCAACATTCCGATTACCTACAATGTCCCGCGCGGAATGGAAGACACGATCGACCCCACCTTCAGCCACACAAAGGAAATGCTCACTTTTTTTTCGGACCGCTTCGGCGTCCCATATCCGTGGGAGCAATACGCGCAGACAGCCGTCGATGATTTTGTCGCTTCCGGCATGGAGAACGTGAGCGCAACAACGCTGGCGGCGCGCGACATTTTGCACTCCGAATTCGCATCGGAAAAACCCGAAGCGGTGGATGGCCTGATATCCCACGAGATGACGCATCAGTGGTTCGGGGATCTAGTCACGTGCAAGGACTGGACTAATACGTGGCTGAATGAAGGCTTCGCGACGTTTGGCGCCACACTGTGGGAAGAGCATTACTACGGTGTGGACGCGTCCTCTTTCCGCTACTGGCGCGAGCAGAATAGCTGGATGCAGTCGAGGGAACTCTACCCGATCCCAATCGTCACGCGGGAGATCAACGATTCGGTGGAATACGTCGGCAACGTCTACGACAAAGCGGGCTGGGTGATCCACATGCTCCGCGAAGAGATGGGCGACGAGGCGTTCTTCCGCGCGCTCAAACACTATCTCGAAACGAACCGCCTGCAAAATGTGGTCAGCGCGGACCTGGCCAAGGCCATCGAGGAGTCTTCCAGCAGGAACGTCGATCAGTTCTTTGATCAATGGATTTACGGCGCCGGCGCGCCGCGATTCACCGTGCGATCCACCTATGATGGTGCGGGCAAGAAGGTCAGCATTAGCGTCAAGCAAATGCAAAAAGTGGAGGAACACGTCGGATTATTCCGTGTTCCGATTGAAGTTTCGATAACCACTTCGAGTGGCGAGAAGGTCTTCCCCATCGAAGTCTCCAAAGCCGATGAAACGTTTTCTTTCCCTGTGGATGGACCGCCGCTGATGGTGCTCTTTGACAAGGGCGACAAGATTCTGAAATCCGTTGATTTCCAGAAGTCGCCGGAAGAATGGATCCGGCAACTGCAGACTGCGCCGGATGTTCCGGACCGCGCCGACGCGGCTCAGGCCCTCGGCAATCTTCGCGATATCGAAGTCGCGGCAAATGCCCTCGGAGAGGCGGCGCTGCATGACAAGTTCTGGGGCGTGCGCGAAGAAGCATTGCGCTCGCTTGGGCGCATCAGCTCCCCACAAGCGCGAAAGCAGGTGCTGGCCGCGCTTTCCAATGAACACCCCTGGGTGCGCGCCGTGGCCGTCGATCAGCTGGGCAAGTTTCGCGGTGACGAGGAAATCGCCAAGCGCCTGCAAAACATCTTCAAAGACGACAAAGCGTATTCCGTGCGCAGCGCGGCATTGCAATCCCTGGCTTTGGACAAGGCGCCCAACGCCGAATCCATCCTGGAAAAGACGCTCACCATTTCTTCACCGGATGATGTGCTGCGGAGCGCCGCGCTTCGCGCCATGGGCTCGCTGGGGGACAACTCCGTCGTTCCGGCGCTGGTCGAATGGTCGTCGCCGGGAAAGCCGTCCGCGCTGCGGGGAGTCGCCATCGGATCGCTGGGGCGCGTGGATCTGAATAATCACGACATCACCGCGCGCTTGATATCGTATTTGAATGAACCCTCCTTCGACATCCGCTATGCGTCCATTTTTGCGCTGGGGCGCCGCGGCGATCCCACGGCCGTCGAGCCTCTCGAGGCGCTGCTGAAGACCGGACAGTTGTCGATCGGCGTTCCTCATGCCCTGGAAGATTTGATCGCGCAGCTGAAGAATAAAGCCGGGCAGCAGAAGGGAACGTCCGCAGCGGACCCCAAAGACGATGATGCCGCCGGCGCAGCATCTAAAAACAATCAAGCGGTTCTCGACCGGCTTGATCATCTTGAACATCAGCTCACGGACATGAATGACCGTCTGCGCCGGATCGAGGCATCCCTGCCGGGGAGCAAGAGCGATTGAATTGGACCGTCGCTCGTGATCCGTAACTCGCGGAAAACTTTTCTCCGCGGCGCCCGGCCATCCTAGCAATTTGGCGAAGGCCAACAACAGGCCAAGCTGCTGCAACTATGATGGCGCTATCGCTGCTATTTACCCCGTCAAGTCAGCGTAGGCTATAATGCGGCCTGCCAGGTGGCCCTTGCCTACCTCCGGAAAATTTGCGAAATTCGGACCCGCGGTCGCGGGTCTACTGATCGCCCTTCTGGTTCTCGTCATCGAAGGATTCCGCGAGCCTCCCGTCAATCGCTTGCTTTCCGGCGTTCTGCAATCTGCTGTGGTTTTTGGGGCCGCTTATTGCTTGGGGCAGGTGGCACGGCATACGCGCGGGTATTTGCGCCAACTCTGGATGCTCCTTACCGCCTCGCTTTTGATCAGCGGTGCCGCGAAGGCGCTAGAGGCTTATTGCCAAAGATTTGCTCATGAACTGGGTGTGGGGGCGCGGCCTTCGGATGTCTTGTTTATTCTTTGGTTAACACCTGCGGTTATGATGTTCCTCCCTCCGTCCGCGGACGAAAAAGGCGAAGCCGAGCAGGCGCGACTGCAATCGGAAAACATGTTCTCTGCCGCCTTCCGCTTGAGCCCAGATGCCATGGCGATCAACGCGGTACCGGGTGGGCAGTTTCTAGAAGTCAATGACACTTTTACTCGCCTTGTTGGTTACACGCGGGAAGAGATTGTCGGAAAGACAGCATTAGAAATGAACTTGTGGGTGGACCCTCACCATCGGGCAAGGGTCATGGCCAAACTCCAGGAAGGCTCGGAAGTGCGGGACGAGGAGTTTTATTGCCGCACCAAGTCCGGAGAAACGCGCATCTTCCTGTTTTCAGGAAAGGTCATCGAGCAGGGCGGAAGGCCGCTTGCCCTGACCCTCGCTCGGGACATTACAGCACGCAAGAAAATAGAAGAGGCGCTCCGCGCCAGCGAAGAGCGATTCCGCAACCTCATTCAAGACTTGCACGTGGGCATTCTCCTTCTCGGACCTGCTACGGAAGCTATTTTCGCCAATCAGGCGGCTCTCGATATGTTTGGTTTGAAATGGGAGCAGGCCATGGGGAACAATATTTCACAGACTTTTACTCCCATTGGGGAGGACGGAACGAACCTCCCTCGATCGATGTTGCCCGGAGTTCGAGCGATCGAAACCAGGCAGACGATTCGCAATCAGGTAGTGGGGTGGCGCCGGTCGGAATCGAGCGACGTCCTATGGACTTTGATTGGCGCAATCCCCCAATTTGCCGGCCAGGGAGAAATTGCCGGCGTCATTCTATCCCTCACAAATATAACGGAGCTGAAGAGAGCGGAAGAGGCCCTTCGCGCCAACGAGGAGCTATTCCGCACTCTGGTTCAAAGCTCGGATGTGGGTGTGGTGCTGTATGGGCCGAATCTCGAGATCCAGTTCGCCAATCGGGCAAGTCTCGCAATGTTCGGAAAGAGAGAAGAGCAAGTCTTAGGAAAGGAAGGCATTGATCTAAGTCTGACGCCACTTACAGAGGACGGAAAGGAAATGCCGCTCTCGATGCGCGCGGTACCACGCGTGATCGCAACACGGCAGGCGATCTTGAATGAGGTGACGGGTTGGCGGCGCGCGGGCTCCAATGACGTTTTGTGGCTTCAAGGCGGAGCCGTACCATTGTTTGGCAAAAACGGCGATCTGGATAAGGTCATCACATCGTTTATCGACATCACCAAACGGAAGCGGGCGGAAGAAGCGCTCCGCGCCAGCGAGGAACGATTCCGGACTCTGGTTGAAAACTTGCACGTCGGTGTGGTTTTGCTTGGGCCGAATCAGGAATCTCAATATGCAAACCGGGCCAGCTCCAAAATGTTCGGGCTACAGGAAAACCAAAGTTTGGGGAAGAGCTTGATGGATCTTGGACTGGCTCCGGTTAACGAGGATGGAACGGAAATGCCACACTCGATGCGCCCTGTGGCGCAAGCGTTTTCGACCAGGCAAGCCATTTTGAATTGGACGATGGGTTGGCGGCTCGCAGATTCAAATGACGTCGTGTGGATTCAAGGGGAAGCCGTGCCGCTGTTTGGCAAGAACGGCGATCTGGAAGGCGTGATCGCGGCGTATAGCGACATCACCAAACGGAAGCACGCAGAAGAGGCGCTGCACCATCTGTCGACACGATTGCTTCAACTCCAGGACGAAGAGCGCCGGCACATTGGCCGGGAACTCCACGACGTTCTGGCACAGAGCGTGATGGCTGTAAATCTGGATTTGGCACAAGTCGCGCGCTCGTCGGTTCCCCTGGACAAGCAGGCAAAAAAAGCGCTTTCGGAAGCCCGTGGTGTTCTGGGGGAGATGTCGCGAGAGATTCGAACACTCTCTTATCTTATGCATCCTCCGGTGCTGGACGAGTTGGGTTTGGCGTCGGCCATTCAAGAATATGCCACTGGATTCAGTGAGCGAAGCGGGATTACATTGGAACTGGACATCCAGTCGGGCTTTGGACGGCTGCCACAGGAGGCCGAGACGGCGCTGTTCCGCATTGTGCAAGAGAGCCTCGCGAATATCCAGCGGCACTCCGGCAGCCGGACTGCGAGAATTCGCTTGTGCGCGCTCGATTCCACTATCGAACTACATGTGAGCGATCAAGGCCGGGGGATGCATCGGTTGACGGCGGAGCGCGGGAACGGCGTGGGAACCCGCCTGGGAGTCGGAATTCTCGGGATGCGCGAGCGCATGACGCAACTCGGAGGCAGGCTCGAAGTGGAATCTACCCCATCGGGAACGACAGTGCGGGCTACTATCCCTCTGATGACTGGGGTCTCGAATGCCTCTTCGCATTCTCGTGGCCGATGATCATCACATCGTACGCACCGGGCTCCGGACCCTCCTGGAGACCAAGCGCGGGTGGCAGGTCTGCGCGGAGGCCTCTAACGGCCGGGAAGCAGTCGAAAAGGCCGGCAAACTGAAGCCCGACGTGGCCGTCCTGGATATCGGAATGCCTTTGCTGAATGGGATTGAAGCTACTCGGCAGATCCGTAAGATTTCACCGCAAACGGAAGTTCTCATATTAACCATGCACGATTCTGAACTCATGATCCAAGGGGTTCTGGAAGCGGGAGCCCGCGGGTACATCCTGAAAGACGATGCGGATCGCAATTTGCTCGCGGCCGTGGAAGCGCTCCGGCTTCACAAGCCGTACTTTTCCACGCGAGTATCCGCGGCTGCGCCCAAAACGGCGCTGACTTCCGGCGAGAGTACCACACGAACACGGCGCCGCTTGACGCCCCGTGAGCGCGAAATCCTGCAACTCCTGGCCGAAGGGAAAGGCAACAAGGAAATCGCCGAATTCCTGAGTATCAGCGTGAAAACGGCGGAGACGCACCGCGCCAATATCATGCTCAAACTCAATTTTCACTCGATCACGGAGCTAGTCCGCTACGCGGTGCGCAACCAGATTATTCAGAGTTAGAACTGAACTTTTGTCTCTACATGCAATTCCTTAGGGAATCAGCCGAATTTCAATCTCCTTCCCGGCAAGGCAAGATGCAAAGCGGATTAGAACGTTCCCCGATCTGTAGGAGTGTGCAATGGTCCCCGGCAATCGCCGAATTCGCATCCTGGTCGCGGATGACTCGCGGAAAGCTTTGCTCTCGGTTTGCAAATACCTCGAGTTCGAGGGAAATTTCGAAATCGTCGCGACCGCTACCGATGGCCAGCAACTCTTGCGCAAGACACAGACCTACCGCCCCGACCTAGTTTTAACTGATTTGAGCATTCCACGAATCAATGGACTCCAGGCCGCGACCCTGCTGCGAAGGACCTTTCCTAAACTGCGCATCATTATCTTCACAGAATTGACCGGTCTTTCTCTTCGGGACGAGTGCCTGCGATCCGGCGCCGATGGCTTTGTCGAAAAAAGCCAAATGCCTGAAAAACTGATGGAGGAGGTCCGCAGGCTTTTCCCGGACAATCCCGCACAACAGTGACTTTCCATACGCCACATCGTCCCAGCAAACCGCTGAAGGGCGTCCAAACTGGGACGGAAACGGTATTACTGGTGGAAGATGCCGAACCGCTCCGGACTCTGACCAAAGAAATCCTGGAACGTGGCGGCTACACGGTACTTGAGGCCGCCAACGGTATGGAGGCCATTCAAGTTGCGCACGACTCTCATGGCCCAATCCATCTGCTCCTGACCGACGTAATCATGCCGGTCATGGGTGGCGAACAACTCGCTGCACAATTGACGCGAGTCCGCCCCAACATGAAGGTACTGTACATGTCGGGATATCCGAATGAGGGAATCGCTTGGTCGGGAATGCTGGCGTCTGCAGTGATGCTCCTAGAAAAGCCCTTTACCCGCGAGATGCTTATGCGAAGAGTACGGCAGGCGCTTGACGACGAGCAAGAAGACACTTCGTGCTAGCCCTTCCCGCTGCAGCAATTTGTGGCGCGAATTTCAGATAACGCAAGCGGGTTCATTCCGGGAAGGCGTTCCAATCGCTCCCCTCTGGCCATTTTATTCCGCGAGCAGAATGCGCAGATCGCGCAGATTGTTTCCCGTCGGGCCGGTATCGATCGTGTCGCCTAAGGCACGGAAGAAAGTGTAGGAATCGCTGCGCCGGAAATAATCGGCTGGGTCAAGCCCCAGGGATTGCCCGCGCGCCAGGGTTTCGCCGTCAGCGGCGGCTCCCGCCGCGGGGCTGGAACCATCGACGCCGTCTGTGCCCGCGCTCAGCACCGCAATCTTGCAGCTTGCAATTTTCTTCACGGCATCGAGCACGAACGCCAGGTTTCTTCCGCCGACTCCGTCGCCTGTCACCGGGGAGCTGACTTCGCCATCCGCGATCATGGCCACGGACTTGGCGGGATTGGCCTCTTTGAGCGCCAAAAGCTGCGCCAGCAAAAAATCCACGGCCTTTTCCAGCGGCCAATTATCCGTGGTGTTGTCGCATACGGTGATGAATTCCGCGGATTCGGAAGCGCGGTGCGCGGCATGAAACAAATCGTGGCGTCCGAGCAAGATCTGAAACGCGGCGCGCCGCGGGTCAAACGCGGCCTCGCCCGCCTTCGGAGTTTCGGGGATGGACTCAGGATGTTCGAACGACGTTCGAATATTCGCAGGCAGCCTCGAAAGTAAATCGTAACGGCGGACCACGCCGCACGCGTCCGAAACCGTTGTCGGATCAGGAAGCGTCGGGCCGGACGCCAGCGCGGACTCCTGCCCTTCGGGCACATCCGTAACGCCGAGCGTGATCTTCATTGCCGAGCCCGCAGCGACGGCCATGCGTCCACCTTTTACCGCTGACAGATGCTTGCGCACGGCGTTGATTTCACCGATTGAGGCCCCGCAAGTGACCAGCACACGATTCAGCGCCTGCATATCCTCCAGCGTGACGCCTGGATCGAGCGGAAGCTCGACAAGCGCCGAACCTCCGCCTGATAAAAGAAAGAAAACCAGGGTGTGTTGATTGGCGGCGGCGAGTAAATCCAGAATCGCGCTTCCGGCTGCGAGGCTCCCTTGATTTGGAACGGGATGGCCTGCAACGATCTCGCGAAAGCCTTCAGGCAAGCTGGACGAAGCGTTTGGGGCAATTACAATGCCTTCCGTGCGGAAATCCGGGGAAAGCAATTCGGCAAGCCCGCGGGCCATCGCCACGGACGCTTTGCCGATGGCCACGGTGCAAATTCGTTCGAACGCGGCCAGATCGATGGGGGCGCCGTTCACGAAAATCCGCGAGCCTGCGCGGCCCAGCTTGCGGTGCATCGCCAAGGGGATGTCGATCGCTGCTAGAGTCTCGCGAAACATCCGGAACGCGGCTTGTTTGAGGTCGGCCATTCGCGGAGTCCAGTAGCGCAGGCTTCAGCCTGTGGGATTTGACTCTCAGGCCCGCAAAAACCCACAGGCTGAAGCCTGCGCTACTCAGAGCTACCCTTTCACAAACGCGGCCACGCCCGCGCGCGCCACTTCCGTGTCCTCGTCTTCGGTTCCCGCGCTCACGCCGATTCCTCCCACGCATTGGCCGCTCACTTCGAGCATGAGGCCGCCGCGGATGGGCGTCTGGTGCGCGCGGCTTCCAATCGCCAGACCCAGCGACAGGAGAACGCTCACTTCGTCGCCGCTGCGAGCGGGGCCGGTGTTCTGGCGGCGGATGGCCGCGGCATGCGCTTTGTTGATCGCGATATCAATCGAAGCGGGCTTCGCGCCGTCCATGCGCGCGAATGCCAGCAAGTGGCCGCCGTCGTCCACCACGGCGATATTCATGGGCACACCAATGCGAGCGGCTTGGGCTTTGGCCCCGTCCAATATAGCCTCCGCACCTTCGAGCGTGAGTTTCGGATGATTGAGCGATACGTGCGCCATTTCTTGTCCTCCCGGTTTGAGTGATTGTGAACTCTTGTACTGCGCGAGTCATGCCTCATCCCGCCATGCAATTCAATTTCACCGCAGCGCCTCCGGGTTCAGTATGGTTGGCGGACGCTTGCCGTCGAAGAAGGCGATCGCGTTTTCGACCGCAATCAGCGCCATTCGCGTGCGTGTTTCGACGGAGGCCGATCCAAGATGCGGCGCCAGGACCACGTTATCGCGACGCAAACCATCGGGGATAAGCGGTTCGCGCTCGAACACATCGAGCGCCGCACCGGCAATAAGGCCCCGTTCGAGCGCTTCGATAAGCGCCGCTTCCTGCACAACCGGACCACGCGTGGTGTTGATCAGGAACGCTGTGCGCTTCATTTTTGCAAGTTCCACGGGCCCCACCAATCCTCGCGTGGCGGCATTGAGCGGAACATGGAGAGATACAAAATCGGCCTGCTCGAATACCGCGTCGCGCGACGCGTACTCGGCGTTCAGCTCCTTTTCGATTTCGAGGGGGGCACGCGACGTGCTGTTGTAGAGAATGCCCATGCGGAATCCCGAAGCGCGTCGCGCAACGGCGCGTCCGATCCGGCCGAGTCCGATGATGCCCAGTGTTTTGCCCCAGATGTCGGTCCCGCAGAGTTGGTCGAGGTTCCATCTCGTCCACGCGCCGGACCGCGCCATGCGGTCTCCCTCGACCAAGCGCCGCGCGACGGCCATCAGCAGAGTCCACGCAAAATCGGCGGTGGTCTCATCCAGCACGCCGGGGGTGTTGGTTACGGCGACGTTTCGTTCGGTGCATGCTGGTACGTCGATATTGTCGAAGCCGACCGCGACGTTCGCAACAATCCGCAGATTTGGCCCTGCCGCGTCAAGCAGTTCGCGATCGACTTTTTCGGTGAGCAGGCAGATGAGGGCGTCCTTGCCGGAAACGCGTTGCAAGACTTCCGCACGAGGAGGGCGCTCTTCCCCGGTCCAGTATTCGACATTAAAGCGCTCCGCAAGTTTCTTTCGCGGCTCCTCAAACAAGACATGCGTGGAAAACAATTTCGGTTTGTTCACCCGAGGCCTCGGCGCTTGAAAAGCAACTGGGGAGAGTAACACAAGTGAGCCCGGAAATAGTGAGGCTGGCTTCAGTCCGTGGGGTTTAGTTCTTGCAAGTACGTCACCCCACAGGTTGAAGCCTGCGCTACTAACCCCTGCCCTAATGCGGAAGTTTGATGACTCGTTTGGGAGTTCTCCAGCCGGGTGGGCCGAAATGCAATGTGACCGTAGCGCCGCGCATGAGCGGCGAGGCCTCCAGCACGGGCGCGATCACCTTAAAGATTGCCTCGGCGTCCGGTCCGTTAACGAAGTACCGGCCTTCGCTGCCGTCGGCGGGGATGGCGTGCCCGTCGTATTCACCGACTTTGGCCTCGTTAATTGCGATTTGAATCTCGTCCCCGAGCGAGTATACGTATTGAAAATTCGTTGAACCATAAGCGAAATGCACTTCTACTTCCTGCTCCAACGGACCACCCTTTGCCGCGTTTCTTGAGCCAAAAAGTTTTGAAAGCAGGCCCATGGACTCTCAGCTCCACTTATATCGAAATGCGATACAGCCGCGTTAAAGAGATAAATCTCGCCGAAAGATCATCGGAGAGCTGGGCTACCGTTTCTTGCTCCATCATTGAAGACAATCTTAACCCGATCAATATCATTTTCGCGAATTTTCTAGCCGCAAAAAATCCGGGTATCCCTGGCTGTTTCAGGCCGCAACGATTCAGTAGTGGCTCGTTCGGTTCCTGACGGAACGAGCAGCTGCCCGCCCCAAAAACGGGTGGCCTCTGCAAAACCTGCTACAACGGGTAGGGCGGTCTTGTAGCGGGCGTCGCCCGCGGCGGACGAAGATGTTCCCGGTCAAACTGAGTTACCACTCCAGGCCCCACGCGTTGACTCTTGCCAAAGGCCCAGACTATAGTGGCCGATGGACGAGGAAATCACATTGATGCGACCGCAACTTATCAGCGAACTTGAGGCCCTCCTGGGGCCGAAGGCAGTCTTGTCCGCGCCCGAAGACTTGATGCTCTACGAATATGACGGGTCGGTGGAGCTGGGATCTCCACGCTGCGTCGTTTTTCCAGCCTCCGCGCAAGATGTCGCTGGGATTGCCCGCCTCGCAAATCGCCGTGAAACTCCCATCGTAGGGCGCGGCGCGGGCACGGGACTCTCCGGCGGAGCGATTGCCCGCAGCGGCGGCATTGTGGTCGCGTTCTCGCGCATGAACCGCATTCTCGAAATTGATGCGGCAAATCTTCGCGCGGTTGTTCAACCAGGGGTCGTGAATCTGGACCTGTCCCGCGCGGTCGAGCATCTGGGCCTGTATTTCGCGCCCGATCCCTCCAGCCAAAAATCGTGCACGATCGGCGGCAACGTCTCCGAAAATTCCGGCGGCCCGCACACGCTGGCTTACGGAGTGACTTCCAATCATGTCACGGGCCTGGAACTGGTTCTGCCCGACGGCGAGATGGTGCGCATCGGCGGCAAAAGCATCGAGACTTCGGGCTACGATCTGTGCGGCCTGCTGGTCGGCTCCGAAGGAACCCTCGCGCTGGTCACGGAAATCACCGTGAGATTGATGCGCAAGCCGGAGGCGGTGAAAACGCTGCTCGCGGTGTACGAAACGCTTGACGACACCACGGAATCCGTCGTCGAGATCACCGTGCGGGCCATCACTCCCGCGGCGTGCGAGATGCTGGACGGATTCACTCTTCGCGCGGTCGAGGATTACGTCCACGCGGGATTTCCCAAAGACTGCGCTGCGGTGCTGCTGATCGAAGTCGAAGGCCTCATCGAAGCCGTGGAAGCGCAGGCCGCCGAGATCAGCGAAGTTTGCCGCCAGCACCGCGCGCGCGAGGTGCGAGCTGCGCGCAACGATCAGGAGCGCAACCTTTTGTGGAGAGGTCGGAAAGAAGCGTTCGGCGCCATGGGGCGTATTTCTCCTATGTACTATGTGCAGGACGGCGTCATCCCGCGCACGCGCCTTCCGGAAACGCTTCGGCGCATCGAGGAAATCAGCCGCAAATATGATTTACAGATCGGCAACATTTTTCATGCCGGCGACGGCAATCTGCACCCTCTCATCCTCTTTGACGAGCGCGACCGCGAACAATTCGCGCGCGTGGTTGCGGCGGGCGGCGAAATCATGCGCCATTGCGTTGAGGTTGGCGGCGCGCTCACCGGCGAGCATGGAATCGGCATGGAAAAGAACGAGCTCATGCCGCTCATATTCACTCCGGACGATCTTGCCCTGATGGAGCGCGTCCGCGCCGCGTTTAATCCCGCCGGGCGATTAAATCCCGGAAAAGTGCTGCCCATGGGCAAGGCTTGCGGAGAAATTCGCGTGCCGCCAATGCCGGCCTCGGCAACGATTCCCACATGAGCCGTCCCGCGCCAGTTTCCTTCACACGCCTGGAAGAAATTGCCGGCGGTGCGTACGTTGTCACGGACGCCGCTGAAATTTCCGCTCGCGAAGTGTGCGGTGCGCGCCCTGCCGCCGTCGTCTGCCCAACCGACGCCGCCCAGATTGCGGAAATTCTTCGCTTCGCCGCCGCGGAAAAATTGGCCGTGATTCCCACGGGAGGATGTACGAAGCTCGGCATCGGCTCCCCGCCCGCGCGGTACGATATTGCGCTCGATCTTTCCCGGATGAATCGCGTGCTCGCTTACGATCCCCAGGATCTTACCCTGGGCGTCGAGCCGGGCGTGCGAATTGAGGATTTACTTCGCACCTTGGCGGAGAAAAAGCAATTTCTGCCGCTGGCTGTTCCGTTCCTGGACCGCGCGACGATTGGCGGTATCGTCGCCGCGAATTCGAGTTCTCCGCTGCGCCACGCCTACGGCGCGGTCCGCGACTTCTGCCTGGGCATGGAATTTGTGACCGGCGAAGGAGCGCAGGCGAAAAGCGGCGGACGCGTCGTGAAGAACGTAACGGGCTACGACTTGCATAAATTGCTAATCGGATCGCTGGGCACGCTCGCGGTCATCACGCGCCTGAATTTCCGCACGTTTCCGATGCCGCAGGCCCAGGGAAGTTTCGTCGCATCCTTCTCATTGGCGGAAGCCGCGTTTGATTTCTGCCGCGCGATCTCCCATTCCGTCCTCACGCCGCAGATGGTGGAAATCGCCAATCCTGGCACAGCCGCGCTGCTGTTCTCGGGAGAGATTTCCACGCGAATCGAACCGCGAACTTGGACCGTCATTGTTTCGGCGGCAGGCCAGCCCGCCGTCGTGGACCGGCACGAGCGCGAGCTCGGCCGCCTGGCGGGCGCCGCGGACGCGGAAGAGTTCTTCCCTTTGGAGGCTGCCGAAGCGGATTCGGCCTTTGTACAAATTCGCGAATTTCCAAGACTGATGATTGAAAGAGTCCCAGCCGCTGCGATTTTTAGAATCAGCGCAGTGCCCGGAGCGATGGCCGCTTTGCAAGGAAAATTGCGAGTGCTGGCGGCGCAGCGCGAACTCGATTTTGTTTCTCTTGCGCGAGCCTCCGGGATTCTCTACGCCGCATTCCTGCCGCAAAGGGATTTGTCGGAAACACATCAGGCTCTGCCGGGAACAATCGCTGAAGTGTTTCAGGTATGCCGCCAATCTGAAATCCCGGCTTCGGCGATGTTGGAGTGGTGCCCAACGGAAATAAAAACCTCTCCAGACGTAGTTTGGGGGACGCAGCGTGCGGATTTTGAGTTGATGCGCCGCGTGAAACATTCTTTCGACCCGCAAAATATTCTTGCACCAGGACGATTCGCCGGCGGGATATGAACTTATGACCGACCAAGTCGCAAGCGTGGAACAGAATCCCGTCACAAAACCGTGTAGCGGATTTTCCGGAGCGGACATTCCCGCCTATGACGACTACGCGCACTGCGTTCATTGCGGCCTGTGTTTGAATCATTGCCCCACCTACAAATTGTGGGGCCTCGAGGCCGATTCACCGCGCGGACGAATCCGCCAGATCGTGCTGGTGGACCAGGGCCGCCTGCCGCTCGGCGATTCCTTCGTAAAGCACATCGATCAATGCCTCGATTGCCGCGCATGCGAGACGGCCTGCCCTTCGGGCGTCGAATACGGCAAGCTGGTGGAAGCGGCGCGCGCGCAGATCGAACAGAATTACCGGCGGCCATTTTTCTCCCGCATTTCGCGAGATTTAGTGTTCCGCAGCCTGCTCCCATACCCAAGGCGCATCGCAGTCCTGGCCCGCTTTCTTTTTCTCTATCAGCGCTCTGGCCTGCAAGCGATTGCGCGCGCGACCGGAATTCTGCGCCTCGTTGGACTCGCGGACAGGGAAAAGCTTCTGCCGCCGATCGATCGTGAATTTTTTTTCTCGAAGCTCGGGCGCACCTATCCTCCTGTTGGCCATCGGCGCGCGCGCGTGGCCTTGTTCGCCGGATGCGTGGCGCAGGTAAGTTTTTCGGCGCTGCACGCAGCGACTATTCGTGTCCTCACCGCGAACGGCTGCGAAGTCGTCGTCCCCGCCGGGCAAACCTGCTGCGGCGCGCTCGCCGCGCACGCTGGTGTTCGCGATGTGGCGCGTTCCCTCGCGCGGACAAACCTCGAAGTTTTCCTCAGCGATGAATTTGACGCCGTAATCACCAATGCTGCGGGATGCGGTTCAACGTTGAAGGAGTACGAGCACCTCTTTGCCTCCGGAACAACAGAACATGACAAGGCGCACGCCTTCCGCCAGAAGATGCGGGACGTCACCGAGTTCCTTGCCGATCTCGGTCTCTCCGCACGCCTTACGGCTCTGCCCTTGCGCGTTACTTATCAGGATTCCTGCCATCTTCTCCACGGGCAAAAAGTTCGCGAAGCCCCGCGCAAGCTGCTGCGCGCCATCCCGGGATTGGAACTCGTGGAAATGCCCATGGCGGATTACTGCTGCGGGTCCGCCGGCTCCTACAACGTCACTGAGACGCAAACTTCGCTGGCACTTTTAGCGGAAAAAATGAAGCATGCCCGGGCCACGAATGCGCCGCTCATCGTCACCGCGAATCCCGGCTGCCTGCTGCAAATGCGGGCTGGGGCGGAAATTCACTCGACGGGGCAGGAAGTCGTGCACGTCATGGAATTGCTCGATCGCGCGCTTTTGTAGGATGGGCTTCAGCCTGTCTTCCTTGCGGCGGATCGCAACATGAAAACCAGACAGGCTAAAGCCTGTCCTACTTCTCCCCAATTAAATATTTGCAGCCGCGCGGACCCATCTTGGCAGAGTGGACGGCGCCGGCCGAGACGTCGCAGCGTTCTCCCACGCCATACGTCCGCGCCTCGCCTCCCTGCGTCAGAGTCATTTCGCCGTCCAGGATGATGTGCGCCGTCTCCACTGGGTGCGTGTGGTCGGAATAAAACGCGTTCGGTCCATCCTGCCAGACGTAGGTGTGAAGAAATCCTTCATCGTGCAGCCGGCGTTCCAATGATTTTTGATCGGCCGTCATTTTCCTCATACCTGCAACAAAGCCCTACGCTTGCTTTTCCTTCGGACGAAATATTCCGGCGGTGATTCGCGCGACCATCCCGCGGGGGACCATCCGCACGGTTTCCGCGCCCAGCCAATTCGTGAATCCGGAAATTACGGAACTTTTTCCTGCCGCAAGCGCCCCCAGCCCCACATGTGCAACCTTCTCGGCGGTTTCCGGCGAGCGTCGCGTGTGGTTGCGCTGCCCCGCAACCTGAAAAAACTCCGTTGCCGTGGAACCGGGGCAGAGCGCGCAAACCCGGACGCCGTATTGCCGCACTTCCTCGGCCAGTCCCTCGGCAAAGTGTAAATCGAAACTCTTTGTCGCAGCGTATGTGGTGATGTAGGGCACGGCCTGAAACGCCGCAGTCGAAGCCACGATCAAGATATCGCCGTTGCCGCGCGCGATCATTCCGGGCAAATAGAGATGCGTCAGATGCACCACCGCCGTCACATTGACCTGCGTCATTTCTATGAGCCGGTCCAGACGCACCTTGTGAAATTCACCATAAGCGCCAAAGCCGGCGTTGTTCACGAGCAAATCGATGGCGATGTTCTTTTCTTCGGTGAACGAGAAAATCTGCTGCGGGCCGAGCGGTTGCGTCAGGTCCGCGACGCACACGAGCGTGCGGATGTTGTGCCTGGCGCTCAATTCCGCCGCGAGGCCGACGAGGCGGTCGCGGCGCCGCGCCGTCAGCACTAGGTTTGCCCCGCCGGCGGCCAGTTCCCGCGCCAGGGCCGTGCCGATCCCCGCGCTGGCGCCCGTAATCAATCCCCACTTGCCTTGCCAGTGATTCATACCGCCCTCCAAAGGGATTCCAGGAAGTTGGTCCATTTCTAAAATAGGAAAATTGAAATGAAGTCAGCTCATAAATGGCAGGCCATTTAGCTTCGATAAGCCGTCAGGGACCAAAGCTCTTGTCTTTTGGTCCTTAAATGTCGCGGCTGAAGCCGCGTCCAGCAGAGGCGCTTTATGAGATGGCTTCATTTCAAATTTGAAATTCATACATCCAGCGGGAACTCATATGTCAAATCTCAGATTTCAAATTTATCTCATATTTCAAATCCTATATCCTCTTGGTTTGCTGCGGCGACTATTTTACAGGACGGGCGAGGATTTTAGGAGAATACGATTCTCGTCACCGGTCGTCAAAAGCGCGAAGATTAGAAAAATAAATGAATTTCGCAACTCGGAATCAAATCACTTTAACCTTTTTGACACTGCAAAATCATCGCCTCACAATCACCCCCGTAGTTTCCCCTTCCTGGAGTGACCCTCTCCTTCTATTGCTGTGATCCGAAGAATTCGTCCACCCAGGAAGAAATTGACAAGCCTATTGTTCCTTCCCAGGAAAGAGTCGCGCCACGCGGAGAGGAGACGATTCTTATCGACGAGGATGAGGAGTCGCTGCGCAGTGTAACGCAGAAATTCCTTTCGGATAAAGGCTACCAGGTCATTGTCGTCGAAGATTTCCAGAAAGCTCTGGAAGCTTCCGAAAACAACCCGCGGCACATCGACCTGCTCATGACCGACGTTGTTTTGCAGGGATCAAGCGGACCAAAGTTGGCCGACCGGCTGGCCACGAGCCACCCGGAAATGAAAGTTCTATTCGTTTCGGGCTACACGGCGGACGCTCTCGTCCACGGAGGCCTGCACCGGACCGATTTCGCATTCCTCTCCAAGCCGTTTCGCTGAACACTCTGGTCCGAACAATCAGGACGACCTGGACGCGTAGTTCCCGCGATCCAGAAACCGGGATTCGGTATTGCGCCACACATCCACGATCCAATGTTTGTCCCCATCACGCTTCCGGTTTAGGAAGCTATTCCTGGTAACCTAGATGCACCACGAGTTTTCTTCTGGCCGGAAGTTTGTGCTAGTCTGTTTGAGTCTCCTTCCGTGGAGAGGTGTCCGAGCGGTTTAAGGAGCACGCTTGGAAAGCGTGTGTCGGGGAAACTCGACCGTGGGTTCGAATCCCACCCTCTCCGCCGTAATCATGAAAGCCAACAAAAACGAGGGTATTAGAAACTTAGTACTCTCGCCTACTATTCGCCGCCTACTGAAAACCTTAAACGCATACCCGGCTGGCAGTTTCAGGCTTGCTCTGGAAGAGGCCTGGACAGAAGCTAAGAATCAATACGTCACACACGCCTATGGTGTCGCCAACGCTCTTGCCATCGGTATCATCCTATCCGACCTCAAAGGTCCAGAGTATCATCTGTACGCGGTCAGGGTATCAGAATACTAATCTTATCAGGGTATTACGGCCCGTAATCTTGATACTCTGATACCCCGCTTCAGAAGACGAAGCCAGGACTTTTGTCCTGTTGTCCATACGCGGAGCGCATATATACCCCGTCAGCCGGCAGCGCCCGCTCGTGCGGAATTGGTTAGAGGCTGCTCCCGCAGAATTGCGTCGGCCTCTACAATGAGTCGGAGCATCTGGTGCAGAAGCTCGCGTCTATCGTGAGCATCTTTGGCGACTCTCAGTTCAATTACGACATTCTCTAAAGCGTTTTGCAATTCGCTGAATTGTGTCCGAGGCAAGAAGCACCCCTTCTTGCGTTTGTGTGTGCGCGAGACAGGCACAGAAAATACCCAAAATCAGATGTTTCCGAAATACAGAGATGCCTGTATTTTGCGCGGTTGAGCCTGATCACTTCGGGCCAGAGCACAGCTGGATTGCGTTCCCAAGGTTGACCAAAATCAGGTCCAACTGGTCATGCTGCTTGTCAAGCCAAAGAAAGGCCGCACTATTCAGCACGCTCTGCGGGAGGCCCATAATTGTGTCTCTTTGACCGTCAATCCACTTCCGCAGCGCGGCAAGTTTCTCCGCGATTCCTACGAGACGCGAAAGATATTCTTTCCCTCCGGTGCTCAATTCGTCTGACATATTTCCCTTCATAGAGCATCGTGAATTTGAAGCTCTTCGATCGCCTAGCATAACCCCACAAATGCTTCGCTAACACGTCGTTACAAAACAAATCGATTGTTTCCGTATATCCCGTCACTCATACCCCACCTTCATCGCACATTTCACCGATACTGCTATTAGCCTCTCCGCTGACAAATACCTTTAGGTGGTTCCCCCGGGAATTTGAGGCTGGGTGCTTTGGCGGGAGCAGCTGTCCTCTGCTGAGGCGACCCGATAAAAGCCCACGCCGTGCGTGCGCTTTTCCTATCTCGCGTGACTCCGTTCAATTTCGCTGGGTTATTTTTTCCGCTTCTACCTGAGCCACAAATTTCTGTAGCAAAGGCGACGAATTGTCCTTCTTCCAGATTAGGTTAAACGGGAGCCGGACATTCATATCAACAACGGGGAGCAAAACAATGCCTCGGGGGCAGTGCCAACGCACGGTTTCGGGTTGCCAAGAGAGCCCGATCCGGCACAGGACAAGACCTAAATTGGTGTCGCGATCTGTTGCCTCCTGAACAATGCGTGGAGCGCTTAGCCCGCCGCGAGCACACGCCCGCATCATTCGATCAAAGAATAATGGATTGACCCAGCGGGGGAACCAGACGAACGGAATGTTCCGCAGATCCCGCAATCGAACTGTTTCTCGCTTCGTTAGTGCATGACCTGTGGGCACTGCCAGGACCATTCTATCCTGCGCGAATTCCCAATGTGCCAAATCCTTGTCCCAGGGTGTCATACTAGCGGCAAACCCAGCATCCAGTCGGCCGGACAGGATGGCTTCAACCTGATGAACAG
>Ga0209380_10000363_pt1 | contig 31942 bp, 25 predicted proteins | sample HubBroMetageWFT6_FD_188347 | JGI IMG/M metagenome (GOLD analysis project Ga0209380, IMG submission 188347) | Warmed and freeze-thawed soil microbial communities from the Hubbard Brook experimental Forest, New Hampshire - Hubbard Brook CCASE Soil... | ecosystem: Environmental > Terrestrial >... | reverse complement strand
TAGCCTTCGGGCGTGATCGCGAGCGAGGAACCGTCCGTGAAAGTGATGAACTCAATCTCCTCCTTGCCGGCCGCCAGATCCCAGACCCGAACCGTGCTGGTCCAGCTCGCCGTAACCAGCTTCTTCTGATCCGGCGAGAACGCGACCGAGGAGACCAGATCGTTCTTCGCGTTGAACGTACGGATCTCGCTGCCAGTGGCGACGTCCCAGAACTTGACGGTGCTGTCGTGCGATCCGGCAACCACCGTCTTTCCATCGGCGGCAAAAGCAACACTGGTTACCCGGTCGGCAAATCCGCCGAGCGTCCGCACTTCGCGGCCGCTGGCAACATCCCAGAGTTTGACCGTCAGATCGTCCGCTGCCGAGGCGAGCACCGCTCCGTCGGGAGAAAACGCGACCGCGGTCACCCACTTCGCGTGCCCGATCAGGGTGCGGACCAGCTTCCCGCTCGCGACATCCCACAACTTGACCGCATTGGCCGCGTTGACCCCGTCGCTGCCAGACTGGCCGCTCGCCGATGCCAACAAACGTCCATCGGGAGAAAACGCAACGGAGTTGACGGTGGCGGTATGTCCTCGCAGCGTCCGCACTTGACGGCCGCTGGCAACATCCCAAAGCCTGATCGATTTATCACTGCCACCCGACGCCAGGAGCTGGCGGTCCGGTGAAAACGCAACGCTCTCAACGATATCAGTGTGCCCGCGTAGCGTGCGCGGTTCGCCGGCATGCATGACATCCCAGAGCTTTATTGAGTTGTCATCGCCGGCCGATGCCAGGATCTCGCCGTCTTTTGAGTAAGCGAGCGAGCTTATCCTTCCACCGTGCTTGCCGAGAGTGCGGGGGTCGTGGCCGCTACTGGCGTCCCAGAGTTTAATGGTGCCGTCAAAATATCCGGCGGTCACGGTGCTCCCATCCGGAGTGTAAAGCGCGACGTAGGCTCCCGGGGAGCGGCCGCTCAGGGGCGGCAGTTCACGGCCGTTCGTTGCGTCAAAACGGCGGACCGCCCCTGTAGCAATACCCAGGAATAATACGTCCTCGGTTGGCGCGAAGGCGAGCGATGTTCCCCACACCGGCGAGCTGTAGGGGATACTTGAATCGCTCACATTCGCGACTTGCGCGCCGTTCGATAAATTCCAAATCCTTGCCGTTCCATCGAAGCCGCTGGAGGCCAGAAAGCGACCATCCGGCGAGAACGCGACCACATAAACAAAATCTGTGTGACCGCGCAGCGTACCGAGTTCGCGGCCGCTGGCGACATCCCACAGCTTGATTGTGTTGGCATTGCCACCTGACGCAAGCGTTCGGCCGTCCGGTGAAAATGCGATTCGCCCAACGGCGTGGCCTTTGATGCTGGGCAACTCGCGGCCGCTGGCGACGTCCCAGAGCTTGATCACATGATCTCGACTGGTGGCCGCAAGCAACTTGCCATCGGGTGAAAATCGGACCGAGATGAGGGCGCTGGAAAATCCGCCAATGCTTCCCACTTGTTGGCCGCTCGACGGATCCCAAAGCTTGATGGTTCGGTCATCGCCGCCGGAAGCAAGAAGACGCCCATCCGGCGAGAAAGCGATGGTCGGAACTGCACCGGCATGTCCGATAAGCTCACGCAACTCTCGTCCACTTGCTGAATCGAACAGTTTGATTTTTCCGTCGATCGTAGCCACGACAAGGACATGGCCGTCGGGCGAAAACGCAAGCTCCAAAGCGTCGATATGTTGCCCTAAGGTCCTGATTTCCCGAACCGTCGCGGCTTCCCAAATCCGGACCGCGTTGTCGCTGCCGGATGAAGCCACCATGGCGCCATCCGGCGAGATCGCCAGGCCAAGGACCTCCCCGAAATGACCAAGCTGAGGGAATACTTCAGGCCGATCCTGTGCGCGCGCCGACCCCAGCGCCAGGCACAGCATCGCGGCGAGGGCTAACGCGGCCTTCATCATCGTCACACCTCGGTAGGACGCCCGATGCAGACCGTGTTTTCCGTTGGGCGGGATTCGGACCAGCATCAACCGTTTGAGGAAAGCGATGGCATCGACGCGGCCGGTCGGCCGCGCCGCATATCATCTTACAGGTTAAAGTTGTCCGCAACGGGTCGTACCCGCCGATATGCGATGCCTGCATCGCCGCCTTCGTCCCAGCGCGGCTAAATCTCGATTTCTGCGCCAAGCGCAATCACGCGGTTCGGCGGGATGCGGAAGAATTCCGTCGCGGCTACCGCGTTGCGGTGCATCACTTCAAACACCCGGCGCCGGAATGCGCTCATGCGCGAGTGCGGGGCGGCTACAATTATTGCTCGCCCGACGAAAAACGACGTGTCCATCATTTGAAAGTGGAGCTGTTGCGCGCGGCATTCGCCGAGTGCCTGCGGAATGTTCGGCTGTTGCACGAAGCCGTAGCGCGCGACGACCGTGTAAAAATTGTCGCCGAGATTCGCGACCTCGACATGCCGTTCCGATGCGACGCGGGGAATATTCTCGGTCACGACGCGCAACAGCACAATTCGCTCGTGAAGCACCTTATTGTGTTTGAGATTGTGCAGGAGAGGCACAGGCACGGTGTCGAGGCGGCTGGTCATGTAAACGGCAGTGCCCGGCACGCGAGTCTTGGTGTGCACCTGACCGATGAAATCGGACAGCGGGTAGGTATCCCGCTCAAGCTGACGCAGCAATGCGTGGCGGCCCTTCCACCACGTCGACATCAGAAAGAAAATGATCGCGGCGACCACCAGCGGAAACCAACCGCCCTCCAACACCTTCATCATGTTGGCGCTGACGAAAGCCAAATCGACGATGACGAACAATCCGGCGGCGGCCAGGCTGAGCCCGAGACTCCAGCGCCAGATTTCCCGCATCGCCAAAAACATGAGCATCGACGTCAGCAGCATGGTCATCGAGACCGCGATGCCGAACGCGGCGGCCAGGCTGTCCGACGAACGAAATCCGAGCGTCAGCCCGAGCGTCAGAATCATCAACGTCCAATTGACGAACCCGATATAGATTTGGCCGTAACCCGCAGCCGACGTCTGCACGATGTGCATCCGCGGGCATAGACCCAGCTGCATCGCCTGCCTCGTCATGGAAAAAGCCCCACTGATGATCGACTGGCTGGCAATGACGGTGGCAATTGTCGCCAGCATGACGAGCGCAATCTGGAGTTCGGCCGGGCAAAGCGTGAAGAACGGGTTGGCGCCCTCGCCTGCTGCACCATCGACCACGATCGCGGTCTGACCGGCATAATTGAGTACAAGGCAAGGCAGCACCAGGCCGTACCAGGCAAAGCGGATCGGGCGCGGCCCGAAATGGCCCATGTCGGCGTAAAGCGCTTCGGCGCCGGTCGCGCATAGAAACACCGCGCCAAGAACCAGGAAGCCGGTAAAGCCGTGGCTGAACAGGTAAGCAAAACCAAAGCGGGGATCGATCGCCGCGAGCACGCCGGGATGCTGCAAAATTCCGGCTAATCCAAGCGCTCCAATAGTGACAAACCAGATGGCCATTATCGGGCCAAACAATTTTCCAATCCGTCCGCTGCCTTGCGGCTGCAACGCAAATAAGCCCACCAAAACCAGCGCCGACAAGGGCACAATGTAGGGAGCAATTTTCGGCATCGGGATTTTGAGGCCCTCGAGCGCGCTCAAGACCGAGATCGCCGGCGTGATGGCGCCGTCTCCATAAAGCAGCGCCGCGCCGAGCAGCCCAATGGCAATCACGGTGAACCGCTCGCCATGCTTGATGCCGAGGAGCGACATCAGCGCCAATATCCCACCCTCGCCGTCGTTATCGGCGCGCATGACGACCGCGACGTATTTCAGCGAAGTCGTGATCAGCAGGGTCCAGATGATCAGCGACAGCATGCCGATCGCCACCGATGGCGTCGCACCACCAGCCCATTCCAGCGCAGTCTTCAGCGTGTAAAGCGGGCTGGTGCCGATATCGCCGTAGACGACGCCGAGAGCCCCTAACATCAGTCCGCCCAAACTTCCGGCGGGAGTTCTGGATCCGGCATCGGCCATGATCGCAGCGGTCTTCATTATCTTCGCCTGCATTTCTGTGAGTGTCTTTGGGCGCGACTAGCGCCCCACAGCTCGTCGCAGCCCGTATATCCCGCTAAATAATGGCAATCGAAAGCGTTACACCATTATGAAATGCTATTGCGCAGCCGCTCTGGTACTAGGTGAAATATGGATCCGAGACTCTTCGTATTTCTCATTGCCGCAACCGCGTTGGAAACTGTCGGCGACGCCGTCGTACGCTTAGGCCTTATGCGGGATGCATGGTTGCCGCGAGTGGCGTTTTTTGCCGTCGGCGCGGCGTTTCTGTTCGGGTACGGCCTGTCGCTCAATCTCGCGCCCGTCGAGTTCAGCCGCGTTGTCGGCCTCTATATAGCGATCCTGTTTGTGATGTGGCAGGTGGTCAATCTGGTCGTTTTCCACGATCCGCCCGCTGCCGCTGTGATCGTTGGGGGAGTCTTTATTGTCTTCGGCGGCGCACTCGTCACTTTTTGGAAATAATGCGTTGGGGCTCGCCGGGCGTCAGCCCGCGAGACCGCGAGGCGGTGATTCCGAAGTTCGCAAACCAGATTCGCCAGCGCCAGGCGCGAACGCATCGACATACACCAGCCTGGTACCAGTCGAATGGCATTCTCGGAAAGCGCCTCCGGACACGCCGGTTTAATTTCCTTAAACGATTTGGCGGGCATGTTGGCTTCTCGGGAGAAGCAAGATGAGTTGTGTCGACGTCGCCATTGTCGGCGGTGGCCTTGCGGGTTCGACCGCCGCCGCCATGCTCGGCCGCGCCGGTATCAGCACAGTGCTGATCGATGTGCATAAGGCATATCCGGCCGATTTCCGTGCGGAGAAGATCGTCGATTCTCAGATTCCGCTTTTGAACAGCACAGGCGTTGCCAAGTCGGTCTTAAGTGCAGCGACGGCCGATCAAGAGGTTTGGATCGCTTGTTTCGGCCGGGTCGTCGAGGCGCGGCGCACTAGTCAATGCAACATTTTCTACGACACGCTCGTCAACGCGGTGCGCGGAGACATCTCCCCGGACGTCGAGTTCGTTCATGCGAAGGTGACTAGCATCGCCCTCGGTCCCGACCGACAGCGCCTCGTTCTGTCAAATGGCAGCGAGATTTCTGCGCGGCTCGTCGTTCTGGCCAATGGGTTGAACAGTGGCTTGCGCCAAAGTCTCGGCATGAGAACGGCGGTATTGAGCGAATGCCACTCGATCAGCGCCGCTTTCAACGTTACACCGGCCGACGGCTCCAGCTTCAATTTCCGATCATTGACCTACTATTCCGAGCGGCCCGAAAGCCGAATCGGGTATTTGACCCTTTTTTTGATCAACTCAACAATGCGGGCCAACTTATTTTTCTACCGCGATATGCAAGATGCGTGGCTACGCCGGCTGCGCGAAGCGCCGGTGGAGACGTTGTTCGCGTCCCTTCCAAATCTGCGCCGATTGATCGGTGATATCGAAGTACCAGACCCGGTCAAAGTCAGGCCGGTTGACTTGTACATGACCGCAGATTGTCGGAAGCCCGGCGTCGTGCTGGTCGGTGACGCGTTTTCCACGTCGTGTCCCGCGGCCGGTACCGGCGTAGGCAAGGTTTTTACCGACGTGGAGCGACTCTGCCACGTTTATATCCCGCGCTGGCTCGCCACACCGGGAATGGATCAGAGCAAGATTTCCGCCTTCTATGAAGATCCGGACAAGACCGCTTCTGACACACGATCACTCGCTCAAGCCTTTTACGCCCGGTCGCTGTCGACCGATCCAGCGCTGTTGTGGCGGTTGCAACGCTTGGGCCATTACCTGGCGCTGCGCGCCTTGGGGATTTGGCGGCGGCCGGCAGGCCAACCAAAGCCGGTCCAGGCGGGCCTCGCTCCCAGCGCCGCCGGCCAGGATTCACTCCTGTTGAGACCCTAGGAATTACCCCGCCGGCGAGGTTATCGAACCTGCAAGCCATCGATCGCGAGGTTCCCTTCAGAACCTTCGCCAAAGGCGCGGGCCGCCCCGCTTACATGTGCATTTCGGACGTCGGCATCGAACAGTGAACATTCGAAAAATCCACGACACTGGCCGATAAAATGAGCGAAACCCTTTCATGAAACATACGCCGGTTTTAATCGCGGGAGCGGGTCCGGTGGGAATGACGCTCGCGCTCGATCTGGCGTTTCGCGGGGTTGCCTGCGTCATCGTCGAAAAAAATCATACGACGACAAGCCATCCAAAAATGGACATTACCAACGGCCGCAGCATGGAGCTGTTTCGCCGCATCGGTTTGTCCGATCGCTTGCGCGACGTGGCGGTGCCGCAAGATCACCCGTTCGATGTGTCGTGGATCACCTCGCTCAGCGGCCACGAGTTGCACCGCTTTCGCTATCCAAGCGTCGTGGAGCAGCGCCGCGATTTTCGGGAACGCAATGACGGCTCAAGCCCGCTCGAACCGGGGATGCGGGTGTCGCAAGTCGAGGTCGAACGCGCGTTGCGACAAGCGCTTGAACAGGAGCCGCTCGTCGATCTTCGCTATGACGTGGCATTCGAGGGCCTCGCGCAGGACGATCACGGCGTGACGGCGACCCTCCGCGCATCGGAAGGCACCCTCGAGCACGTGCGTTGTCAGTTCCTGGTCGGATGTGACGGCGGCGCAAGCCGCGTGCGATCGAGCCTCGACATCGCCCTTTCCGGCACCGCGGGCGTCATGCAGCGCTTCATGACCCATTTTCGATCGGCCAGGGTCGATCTTTTGCAGCGCTGGGGCATCGCCTGGCACTATCAGTCGGTCCACGGCACGCTGATTGCGCAGAACGACAAAGACATCTGGACGCTGCATTCGCGTTTCCCCGAGGGCGCCGGCCCCGGTGACGCCACGGCAAGCGCGCTGTTGCAGACATTTGCCGGCACGGCGTTCGACCATGAAATCCTGGTCGCCAATCCGTGGACGCCGCACTTGCTGGTCGCGGATAGTTACGGTGCCGGTCGCGTGCTTCTCGCCGGCGATGCCGCGCACCAATACATCCCGACCGGCGGATACGGCATGAACACAGGGATTGGCGACGCCTGCGACCTCGGCTGGAAGCTCGCCGCGCTGGTGAAGGGATTTGGCGGGCCAAAACTGATCTCGTCCTACGAGATCGAGCGGCGCCCGGTTGGCCTTAGAAATCGCGAAGCGTCGCGCCGTCACAATTTGATTCGCGTCGAGATCGGCAAGCTTTACGACGCCGCGATTTTTGCTGAGGGGCCGGAGGGTGACTCGCGTCGTCGATGGGCCGGGAATGAAATCGGGCAGATCGGGAACAACGAAAACGAGAGTTGGGGGATCGAGTTTGGTTATTGCTACCGCGATTCACCGATTGCGATACATGACGCCGACGACGCTCCCGACGACCCGCTGACCTACCTCCCCACCACCGTTCCGGGCGCGCGGCTGCCGAGCGTCTACCTGAAAGACAATCGGCCGCTATTCGATCGGCTCGGTCCGTGGTTCACGATCTTAAATTTTGGCAGTCACGACGCGTCCGGCTTTGTCGAAGCCGCATACCAACGTCAGGTGCCGCTCAAGGTGCTCAATCTCGACGAACCCGCCATCGCACCCATCTACGGCAAAGACATGATTTTGGTACGGCCGGACCAGCACATTGCCTGGCGCGGTCGGGATCCGGCAGACCGGTGCGACGCCGCGGCCGTGCTGTCACACGTTCTAGGTCATCGCCAAAACGAAACTGCGGCGATCGCGCGTTAGGGCGTATGGCCAACCGCGCGAGGGGCGGGTAGCGCTTTAATGTTCGACACGGTACAGGCGCCACCGCTCCGGCACACCTTTGAGTCGGTGAACGCCTCGATCCTTAAAGCGGATTTCAGATTGCGCCATCAGATCTTTGACCGCGCTTGAAACCAGGACTTCGCCGGCACGGGCTTTCGCGGCGACGCGCGTGCCGACGTGAAACGCGAAACCGATCACGTCAGCCCCACTCACTTTGTATTCGCCCGCGTGCAGCCCCACCCTGATCTCGAGCCCCAGCGTGCGCACCGCCTGGCGGATTGCGGTCGCGCACCGGACCCCGGAATCCGGCGCGTCGAACGTCGCCAGCATTCCGTCCCCCGTCGTCACGACTTCTTTGCCGCGCAAAGTCTTCAGCTCTCTTCGAACCGCCGCGTAATAGTGATTCATCACTTGTGTCCATCGCGAATCGCCCAAGCGCGCGGCTTTTTCCGTGGACCGGACAATGTCGACGACCAAGATCGTGGCGAGCGCCTGTTCGGGCTCGGCGCCACGATTGGCAGCCCGGCGCCGGATCGCGATACTTCCGGTTAGCGGCTCATAGCGATGATTGCGCCGGCGCGAGATTGCGATTTTTGCATAGTCTTTGGCGCGCTGCACTGTACCGCAACGAATGACTTTCGCCCGTGGCGGAATCGTCCAGTAAATCTTTCGCCCATCTCCCACGCCGCGGACCTCGACAGCACCCCACTTCAAGAAAACCCTCGAGCCAACCCGGCGAATCCACCATGCTTTTGAGGTGTATCCGGACACGTTCGATTGATGGATGCCGATGCGAAGGAACTTGGGCATGTGCGTGTGGTCGATCGAAAGACCGCTTGGGGATGCCAAAGATAGAATGTGATCATATCATTCCCGCGTCGGGACGGTACTGCCCGTCGAAAATTTGACTTCCGACTCGATTGATAATTCGCGCTCGCAAACGACGCTAATCGCCGCGCGGCAAATGCTCGCGATACCAGTGGTGCGCGATATCGAGCCGCGTCGGCGTCCAGACGCGGTCGAATTTAGCGATGTGATCGAGGAAGCGTTCGAGGCCCATCGCGCGGCCGGGCCGTCCGGCGAGCCGGCAATGCAATCCCACCGACATCATCTTCGGCGCGATCTCGCCTTCGCGGTAAAGAAAGTCGAAGGCGTCGCGCAGATAGGCGAAAAACTCGTCGCCGTTGGCAAAACCCTGCGTGCCGATAAAGCGCATGTCGTTGGTATCGAGCGTGTAGGGAATAATCAGATGCGGGCCGTTCGGCCCGTGCACCCAGTACGGCAGATCGTCGGCATAGGAATCTGAAGAATAAAGAAAGCCGCCGTCGGCGAGTACGAGCTTGAGCGTGTGCGCGGACGTCCGCCCGGTGTACCAGCCGTAAGGGCGCTCTCCTGTCGCCTCGGTGTGCAGCCGGATCGCTTCGCGCATGTGGGCGGCTTCGTCCGCTTCCGAGAAGTCCTTGTACTCGATCCATCTGAGCCCGTGGGATGCGATCTCCCATCCGGCCTCGCGCATGGCGGCGACGATTTGGGGATTGCGCGCGAGCGCGGCGGCGACACCGTAGACGGTCACCGGCAGGTTGCGCGCCGAAAACAGCCGCCATAGCCGCCAGAAGCCGGCCCGCGAGCCGTATTCGAACATCGATTCCACGTTCATGTGGCGCTGGCCGGGCCAGGGCTGCGCCCCGAGCACATCGGTCAGAAACGCTTCCGATGCCTTGTCGCCGTGGAAGATGGCGTTCTCGCCGCCTTCCTCGAAATTGATTACGAACTGCACCGCGACGCGCGCGCCGCCCGGCCAGCGCGGATCGGGCGGCGAGCGGCCATAGCCGGTCAAGTCACGCGGGTAATCATTGGGATCAAAGGGGGACATATAATTTCAAGGCTCTGGACTGCCCGGCGGGCCCACCATGGCAGAGGGCTGGGCCGCCCTTCAAGTAGATGCCTTTTTGGACAATTGACCAAGCCCGGCGATGCCGCCATTAAAGCTTCCGATTCCGGGGAGCGCAGATGCACGCCGTGCCAGAAGCCGACCAAGGCGCGCTTGGCGAGAAGATCGCGGCGCGGCTTGTTGAACTTGCCGCGATCAGCGACGAGCCCGAACGCCTGACCCGGCTTTACCTTGGACCCGCCCACCGCAAGGCCGCCGATCTGGTATCGCGCTGGATGCGCGAAGCCGGAATGGCGGTGCGGATTGATTCCACCGGCAACGTGGTCGGGCGCTACCGCGGACGCGACCCCGGCCCGGCGACGTTGATGCTCGGCTCGCATATCGACAGCGTGCGCGATGCCGGCCGCTTCGACGGCACGCTTGGCGTGATTACGGCGATCGAGGTCGTCGCGGCGGCGGCCAAGGCAGGCAAGCGCTATCCGTTCGCGATCGAGGTCATCGCCTTCGGCGACGAAGAAGGCGCGCGCTTTCCATCCACGCTGAGCGGGTCGAAAGCGCTGGCCGGGCGTTTCGATCTCAAAGCGCTCGACGAAGTCGGCGAAGACGGCGTATCGCGCCGCCAGGCGCTGCTCGCGTTCGGCTGCGATCCGCTGCGGCTGTCGGAGGAAGCGCTCTCGCCCGAGCACGCGCTCGGTTATGTCGAGGTGCATATCGAGCAGGGCCCGGTGCTGGAGCAGGAAGGACTACCGGTCGGCATCGTCACCGCCATCGACGGCGTCACCCGCGGCATTGTGGACGTTGAGGGCATCGCCGGGCACGCCGGCACCGTGCCGATGACCATGCGCAAGGACGCGCTCACCGCCGCAGCCGAAATGCTGCTCGCGGTCGAGGAGCGGGCGCGCGGACGGCCCAATCTGGTGGCAACCGTCGGCAAGATTGAGGTGCCGGCTTCGGCCGCCAACACCATCCCCGGCCGCGCGCGCTTCACACTCGACGTCCGCAGCCCTGTCGACCAGGAGCGGCTCGCCGCCGTGACCGACATCAAGCAGCGCGTCGCCGCCATCGCAGCCCGCCGCGGCGTCGGCGCCAATTTTTCCGTCGGTCACGAAGCGCCGGCCGCGATGTGCGATCAAAATCTTTCCGACCGCCTGGCGGCGGCGATCGAAGCACTGGGGATTGCGCCGCGCCGGCTGCCAAGCGGCGCCGGCCACGACGCCATGGCGTTCGACCGGGTCATTCCGTTCGGTATGTTGTTCGTGCGCTGCCGCGGCGGCGTGAGCCATAATCCAGCCGAGTTTGCTTCGGCGGCCGACATCGACATTGCCGCGCGCGTCCTCGCATCTCTTTTAGATCGGATGTCCACACCATGACCAAGCTTCGCATCAAGGCCGGCCCCTACGAGTTCGAGGCGCAGATGGAGAACGATCTGGCGCCCAATACCTGCGCGAGGTTCGTGCGCATGCTGCCCTACCGCCAGCAGATCATCCATGTGCGCTGGAGCGGCGAAGGTTGCTGGATTCCGCTCGGTGACTTCGATTTCGGCGTCGGCTTCGAGAACGCCACCAGCTATCCCGCGCCGGGCGAGATCATTCTCTATCCAGGCGGCATCAGCGAAACCGAGATTCTGCTGGCGTACGGCCCGGTGGCGTTTGCCAGCAAGGCGGGCCAGCTCGCCGGCAGTCATTTCCTGACCATGACCAAGGGCCACGAAAACCTTCAGGCGCTCGGCAAAATGTGCCTGTGGAAGGGCGCCCAGGACATCGTCTTCGAGCTGCAAACATAGGCCGCGTTGCGCGGATCGGCGGCAACGCCGGGCGACGTCGCTTGCACTCACACAGGCCCAGCGACAAAATGCGTCGCCGCCAGGAGGACATTCGGCTCGTGACCTCACGCGTCAATCGCTTTGTTATTTGGCTGGCGTCGATGCTGGCGCCGCTATTGTTGGATGGCGGATCGAGCCTGGCGCTCGCGCAGGCCAAGCTCGACGCAACTTACAGTGCGACGCTCTTTGGATTTCCGATCGGCCACATCTCGTGGACAGTCGAACTGCGCAACAACCGGTTTACCAGCGCGGCGACCGGCGGAATTTCCGGCTTACTGCGAATTTTTTCCGACGGGCACGGCGACGTCTCGGCGCAAGGAAATCTCTCGGGCGGCGAACCGATCGCCTCGCACTTTGCGCTGACGCTCATCGCCGGCAAATGGTCCGACGACGTGCGCATCCAATTTCGCGGCAATAAAGCCCAGGAATATGTAACGGCGCTGCCCGCGCCGGGCGCGAATCAAGTGCCGATCACGGATGCCAACCGCACCGGTGTGCTCGATCCGATGACGGCGCTGCTGGTTCCGATTCCTGGCGCCGGCAAGACCGCGGTGCCGGAGGCCTGCGAACGGACCATCCCGATCTTCGACGGTCACACCCGCTACAATCTGCGGCTTTCTTTCAAGCGCGTCGACACGGTCAACAACGAAGGCGTCTACCAAGGTCCGGTCATCGTGTGCGCGGTGAAATTCTTTCCGGTGGCCGGTTACGATCCCAAGCACTTTCTCGTCACGTATCTGGCGGCCCAGCGCGACATTGAAATATGGCTGGCGCCGATCGCCGGCAGCCGGCTGATGGTGCCATACCGCATGTCGATGCCGACGCCGATGGGGCTTGGAATTTTGCAGGCGACAAAATTTGAGTCGGTTCCGGCAAAATCGCTAACGACAAATCTCAATTGACGTTTTGCCCTCGCAACGCGCGGCTTTCGCGCGAGCCTGCGGATTTTGAGCGTCGATGGGCGCGCGCGGAGATCGGTTCAGGCACCGACTGTGAGTTGAGAAAATAAGTCAAAATCCGCACGATTCTTGTCTGGTTTTTGCCAATCTGCGGCCCGTTTTCCGACAGGAAGCGGCTTTAGCCCTTAAAAACAACGGCGTTTGCGGGGTTTAAAGCCGCGGGGTTGGGGCCGTTTAGTCAGGCGTAGTTGCGTTCATGCTCGGGCTGGGGGTCAGCGAAGAGCTTCAGGTTGCGCTGTTCAACGCGGGTCTGCTCGCGTTGTGGGCGGTGCTGCCGGTATTCGCGGTCGGCTTTGCACGGCAATTATTGGCCGCGCGCCGGCTGCGCCCGGATTTTTCCCTGCGGCTTTACGAAGCGATCGAATTAAACCGCGCGCTGACGGAATACGAAAAGGTTTGGCGCCGCCGTAAGGAGCTCATGGATGTTGCCGATGGCGCGAAACCGTGGTGGCGAATGCTGCCGCGGTCTCGGATCGATACGGCCTCGGCGCAGCTCGACGAGTTCGAAGAAGTCGACGCCCACGCCCGTCACTTGCAGGCCGCGATCATTCGGCTAAAGCGCGGCCCGCTACACCGCCTGAAACTCCTGGTGCGCGTGTTGTCCTCGCGTTTCGCTCTCGGCGGCGCGCTCGCCGTCCACGTCTTGCTGCTCACGCTGTTGATGGTCGCGTTGGAAAGCTCATGGGCGAGCGAATTGATTGTCGGTGCCAAGAATCCCATGACCTGGTATCCGCTCGATGCGCGGATTTTCTATGCCAACGCCGCCGCCGCCATTCTCGCCGCCGCCTCGGCGCCGGCGTTTTTCCTGCTGCGGTGGATCAATTTGCGCCATCGCTATTCGTTCGAGTTTTGCGCGCTGAAAGAATTTGCCTACGGCGACCCGAATCGGGTGATCGAGCAACTCAAGGCCGATGGGGAAATTCCGGCGGCGGATGCCGGCAACGATAACGACGGCGACACCTGGTTCGCGGTGCTGGGTCTTTCGCCATCCGCAACCATCGAGGAAGTGAAGGAAGCCTACAAATCGCTGATCAAACAGAACCACCCGGACCGGGTGCACGGCATGGCGAAGGTCTTCGTGACGCTCGCCGAGACGAAAACCAAAAAGCTCAATGCCGCCTACCAATACGCTTTGTTCTCGTTACCGCAACTCGAATCGAGGCAAGGCGCTACCGTCAATTGACCAGAAACGATCTTGCGCGGGGACCGCATGTCGCTGATGGAAAGTTTTGATGAACAATGTGGTAATCCGCTCGACGTGGTCGAGCGGATGGCGTCGGCCAACCATTGGCCGTTCGAGCGTTCTGCGGAGTCGGAAATCGCGCTCGTCGTCACCGGCAAAGGCACCAATTACCAAATCTCCTTTAGCTGGATGGAAGATATCGAAGTGCTGCATATCGCCTGCGCCTTCGAAATGAAGGTGCCGCAGCTGCGGCTCTCGGAAGTTCAGCGGTTGATCGCCGGCATCAACGAGCAATTATGGATCGGGCATTTCGACGTCTGGACGCAGAACGGCGTGGTGATGTTTCGCCACGGCCTCATTCTCGGCGGCGGCGGCGCCGTCACCGGCCGGCAGTGCGAAGTGGCGCTGTCTAGCGCGCTCGACACCTGCGAGCGGTTTTACCCGGCGTTCCAGTTCGTGGTGTGGGCCGGCAAGACCGGTCGCGAAGCGATCGACAGCGTGATGCTCGAGACCTGCGGCGAAGCCTAAGCGCTGAGCTCTTCCTGATTTACACGCCGCGGATCAGATCGGCAGCGCGCTCGGCGATCATGATGGTCGGCGCATTGGTATTACCGCGGACCACGCTCGGCATCACCGAAGCGTCGACGACGCGCAAGCTTTCGACGCCGTGGACTTTCAGCTCGCTGTCGACGACCGGGCCGATCGCGCACGTGCTGGTCGGATGATAGACCGACTGCGTGTGCCGCTGCGCGAAATCCCAGATATCGGCGTCGGCCGCCGATTTCGGCGCCAGATAAGGCGCCTTGGCGTGCGCGCGCATCGCCGGTTGGGCGGCGATGTCGAGGCCAAGCCGCACGCCGCCGATCATGCTGCGCCGGTCTTCTGCTTCGGCGAGGTAATGATGCACGATGCGCGGCTTCGCCGTCGGGTCGGCGGAGCGCAGCATCACTTTGCCGCGACTCTTCGGCTTGAGCACGCAGCAGCCGAACGACAGCGCGTGCGCGGTCGGCACGCCGACCGCTTGCTGGTGCAGCATTACCGAGGCGGTGAGGAATTGCACGTCCGGCGCGTCGAGGCCGTCGCGGGTGCGGAAGAATGCTCCGGTCTCGCCGCCGTTCGAGCTCAGCAGTCCGCTGCCGTCGGCCTCCCACGAAGCCGCATCTTCCGCGGTCGGCGGCGTGAACAGGCTCTGCGTGTCGGTGTACCAGCTCATCATCAGAAGCGGATGATCCTGCAGGCCCGAGCCAACCGGCAGATCGACTTGGGCGGCGATGCGATGCGGCGCTAGTTCGGCGGCCGGTCCGATGCCAGAGAGCATCAAGAGTTGCGGAGAGTTATAAGTACCGGCCGCGACAATGACTTCGCTGTCGGCGCGGACTTCCTCGCGCACGCCGTTGCGCACAATCTCGACGCCGACGGCGCGCGCCCCGTCGAACAGAATGCGCGTGGTCAGTGCCCCGGTCAGCACTTTCAGGTTAGGCCGCTCGATCGCCGGATGCAGATAGGCCGCCGCCGTGCTGCAACGGCGCCCTTTGCGCGTGGTCGTTTGATAATAGCCGACGCCGTCTTGGCTCGCGCCGTTGAAATCCGGGTTGACCGAATGACCGGCTTCGATGGCGGCAAGCTTGAACGCCTCGGTCAGTGGATGCCGGGTCTGCGGATCGGAGACTGCAAGCGGCCCGAGCTTACCGTGAAACTGATCCTCGCCGCGCTCGTTGCATTCGGCTTTGCGGAAATACGGGAGCACCTCGTTATAGCTCCAGCCGGTGGCGCCGGCGGCAGCCCAGCCGTCATAATCGGCGCGGTGGCCGCGGATATAGATCATGGCATTGATCGCGCTCGAGCCGCCGAGCGTTTTGCCGCGGGGCAGATAAACGTACCTGCCGTCGAGGCCCGGTTCGGGCTCGCTGGTGTAATCCCAGTCGTATTGGTTTTTGCGGATCAACGGCCAAGCGAGCGGCACCTGAATATCCGGCGCATCGTCGGGACCGCCGGCCTCGATCAGGGTCACTTGCGCGGCAGGATCTTCGCTCAACCGCGCGGCAAGCACGCATCCCGCGGAGCCCGCGCCAACAATGACGTAATCGGCCACTTCCACCCTCCCCTACGGTCCGGTTATTTGCTTCTTCCCGCCGACGCAATCAGGACAACCGCAATGTTAGCGCGGCCCGTTCGAGCGCAAAAGGCTGGCGATGGACATCATCGTCGCTTTCGGCAAATAGTCAGGCGGGCGAGCGCAGACTGTCGCGCACCCTGGATTGTCGAGGCCTTGAGTAATGACGGATATTCCGACGCTGCGGATCGGCATCGACACCGGCGGCACCTTTACCGACATTGTCTGCGTCGACGATTCCTCCGGCGCAATGCGGGTCACCAAGGTGTCCTCGACGCCGCAAAATCCGGCCATCGCGCTGGTGCGCGGCGTGCGCGCTATTCTCTCCGAATGGGGCGCCGGCGTCGGCGATCTTGCCGTGCTCGCTCACGGCACCACGGTCGCCACCAATGCGCTGCTGCAAGGCGAGATCGACGGTCTCGGATTGATCGTCACCGAAGGTTTCCGGCACATTCTGGAGATCGCTCGGCAGGCCGTGCCCGAAGGCTACGGCAATTCTTACTTCTGGGTGAAGCCTGAGCGCATCGTGCCGCTGCATTTTGTGCGCGAAGCCGGCGGCCGGCTTAATTTTCTTGGGCAGGAGCTGCGTCCGCTCGATGAAGCGAGCGTGCGCGCGGCGGCAAAATTTTTCCGCCAGGCGGGCATTCGCGCCGTCGGTATCTGTCTCCTGCACTCTTACGCCAATCCGGCGCACGAGCGCCGCGCCGCCGCGATCCTGCGCGAGGAATATCCCGAGTGCACGCTGTCGCTGTCCTGCGACGTGCTGCCCGAATATCGCGAATACGAACGCGCGGTAACGACGCTGGTCGACGCTTTCATCAAGCCGCATATGAGCCGCTACCTCGACCGCATCCGCGACGAGCTTGGGCCGGAACTGAACAAAAAACCGTTCCTGGTGATGCAATCTTCCGGCGGCGTCGCCAGCCCCGATCAGGTGATGCGGAAGCCGATCACCACGGCGTTGTCGGGTCCCGCCGCCGGCGCGCTCGGCTCGGCCGTGATCGCCGAGATCGCGGGCTTTCCCGATCTCGTCACGCTCGATGCCGGCGGCACCTCGACGGACTTGTGCTTGATCGAGGGCGCTAAACCGAAAACCACCAATGGCGGGCGTGTCGGCCGCTTCCCGGTGCGCATTCCTATGCTCGACATCAAGACCATCGGCACCGGCGGCGGTTCGATCGCGTTTCGCACCCGTACCGGCCAATTGAAAGTCGGGCCGCGTAGCGCCGGCGCCGAACCCGGCCCGATGTGTTACCCGAATGGCGGCGACGAGCCGACTATTACCGATGCCAATCTTGTCCTCGGCCGCCTGCCGCCGGCTTTGATCGGCGGCGGCATAAAGCTCAACGTGCAACGCGCGCGCACCGGACTGGAAGCGCTGGCGGCGCGGCTTCCCGGCAATTTAAATGCCGAGCAATTGGCCGAAGGCATTGTCGAGATCGCTAACTGGGACCAGGCCAATGCCATCCGGCAAATGACCATTCAACGCGGCATCGATCCCGCCGACTTCGCGCTGCTGTCGTTCGGCGGCTCGGGCCCGGCGCAATCCGCCGCGGTGATGGAATTGATGGGCATGAAGACGACCATCGTGCCGCCGAATCCTGGCAACCTCTCGGCCTTCGGCCTCCTCGCCGTCGATTGGCGCACCGATCACATTGTCACCAAAGTGATGCACGAGGACGCGATCGATCAAGCGGGGCTGGCGGCGATCTATGCGGGCCTGGAACGCGAGGCCGCCGCCGCGCTCGAGAAGGACGGCATCGCGCCGGACAAAATCGCGCTCCTGCGCGAAGCCGACTTGCGCTATGCCGGCCAGTCCATGGAGGTGCGAGTGCCGGCGCCGTCGGGCATCATCGGCGCGCCATTCATTTCAGGCCTGACCGACGCGTTTCACGCCGCGCACAAAAAGACCTTCGGCTACAATTACGCCGGCGCACAGAAAGTCGAATTGGTCAATTTCTGCGTCTCCGCCATCGGCCTGATCGATCGGCCGCGCATTCCGGAGATTGCGAAAGCCGGCACACCGCCCAAGGCGGAGAGCCGCCCGGTTTATTTCGAGGGGAAATTCCGCGACACGCCGGTCTTTGCGCGCGCCATGCTGGGCGCCGGCTTTCAGTTAGAGGGGCCGGCGATCGTCGAGGAGTTCGGCTCGACCACGGTGGTCTTCCCCGGTCAGCATCTCACCGTCGATCCGCACGGCGTTTTGATCATCAAGGCCGGCGGCAAGGGCGTGCAACGCTAATTCCGGCGTGAATCGATCGTCGCGTAATGAAACGCGAAGCCGCGGCAACTGTAACTTATCGCAGTTACCGGTGGCCTTCGGCATCATTAAAACGACGCCGATGACCGGCGGCGAGCAAGAACCCGATTATGGCGCTCCCAAGCGCAGCCGGCGGATCGACCGGCTTTTGGCACTTCTAATTTTTGCTCTTATTCTATTGGTATTAGTGCGCGTGTTTTTCCGCTAAGGCCACAAGCCTGATGAAAGCCGAATTCGGCATGAAGCCTTTGGGTCAGAGGTTACTCGCTCTTTTCGCCGCCGCCTTCCTGGTCTCCGCCAACACTCCGGTTCAGGCCCAAACGGCCGGCGAGATGGCGCATGCGTGCCAGACGCTTCAACGCGGAATGCGCGTCAAGGGCGACACGGCGTTCTTGCCGTCTAGCACGGAGGCCCAGCAATGCTGGGGCTTCATGAGCGCCGTTCAGGAATATTCCGTCTTGGCCGATCAAGCTGGTACTCGGCTCCTGAACGCCTGCCCGGCGGCGGACACCAAGACCACGGAAATCGTCGATGTGTTCGTGAAATATGCCAACGCGCACCCGGAAAAACGCGACACACCAGCCGCGGCGGCGGCGTATAACGCCATGGCGGACGCGTTCCCCTGCCCCTAGGGGCCTATTCCTGCGCTACTCGTGACTTCACACGCTGCGCAAAAAAGCGCCGTCGGAGCGGAGCCGGAATTCGCCACGGATTTACATTTTGCTTCTTCGTATCGAGAAGGGTTTTCCGATGAAACCGCATGTCATTTGTCTGGTGTCTTGCAGCGTCGATGGACGCACCTTGCCAAGCCGCTGGCGGCCACGGGGCGCGGCCAGTGATTATTTCGAGCAAGTGCACGAAGAACTCGCCGGCGACGCCTGGCTCGTTGGCCGCGTCACCGGTCAGGAGTTTGCCAAAGGCCAGCCCTATCCCGCGGCCAAGCAAACATTTCCGCGGGAGCCCTGGTTACCACCTCGCGATGCCAAGGCGTACGGCATCGTACTCGATGCTCACGGCAAGATCGGCTGGGGCCGTTCCGATATCGGCGGCGACCCGATTGTTGCGGTTCTTTCGGAATCGGTCGCGGATGCGCATTTGGCCGGCCTGCGCGGCGAAGGCGTGCACTACTTTTTTGCCGGCAAGTCTCAACTCGACCTTGCCCTGACGCTCGATATCCTCAACCGCGATCTTGGCGTGAAGCGGCTGCTGGTCGAAGGCGGCGGCGCCACCAACGGGGCATTCCTGCGCGCGGGACTGGTCGACGAGATCGATCTTATCATCTGTCCTGGCGTGGACGGGACCAAAGGCGCACCGAGCGCGTTCGACGCCACCGAAGCCGAAGGCGATCAGCGCGCACCGATCAAAACAATGACGCTGGAGAGCAGCAGAGCCCTGGACGGTGGCGCGGTGTTGCTAAAGTACCGGATCCAGAACGAACCAGCGGAAGCTTCCGGAAACTAAAGCCCCTCTGGAGTTTCATTCCGCCGGGCTCCGTTCACAGCGGGCGATGCATCCGGCCCAACAACCAGCCAACTCCCAAAGCGATGGCGACCGCCGTGTAGGGCTGGTTCTCTATGGTGTTGCGCAGCAGGCCCTCGAATGACGATCCGGCTTGCCGGGCTGAATCGGCCATGTCCATCGCGCCATCGCGCGCTTGCCCGTACAAATCCTGGGCGGCGCCCTTTAGCTGATTCACGGCGCCTTCTGCCTCGATCTTGGTGTTTCCGGTAGCGCGCCCAAAGGCTTCTTCGGCCTTGCCGCCAACATTTCGCGCCGTGCCGGCGATACGATTTTCGTCCATTTGATGCTCTCCATTGATCCTGTGGTGAACGACAACGTCTCATGACCGACTTCGTTCTGCCGGGCGGCGAAAACATCAAAAGTTTTCACGACGGAGACTGCCGCGATGGCTGCAAAGGTGGAATTGAGATAGATTTGCGCCGCCGCTCTAGGGGGAAGAGCAAATGGCGCTGCCGGGAGTTCGACGCGCTGATTTTCTGATGGCGCTGGCTTATGCGACCGATTTGGCCACCGGTCACTCGCGCGATTTCGCGCTGCGCTCCTGCGTGTTGGGGATGCGGTTTGCCGATGTTGCCAGGCTCGACCACGACACCCGCCGCCGCATCTATCATCAGGCGCTGCTGCGCTACATCGGCTGCAACGCCGATACGCATCTCTTGGCCGCGCACTGGGGTGACGAGATCACGCTGCGCCGCGAGCTCCACCACATCGACATGGGCAACAGGGCGGAATTCGTCGAGCTCATGGTCCGCGCACTGAAACGAAAGTTTGCCGGCGCACCGCCCGAAGAATTGGAAGAGGCAGTGAAGCGCGGCCTTGCCGAGGGCCCGCAGGTGAACATCCCGATCCTGTCCGGGCACTGCGAGGTGGCCCAAAGAATTGCGGAGCGCATCGGCCTGCCGGAGGACGTCCGCGAAAGTCTCGGCCAGATCTATGAACGCTGGGACGGCAAGGGCCTGCCGCGGGGACTATCGGGCAACGCGGTGAAATTTCCGGTCCGCGTCGTGACAATGGCGCAGGACGCCATGGCGCTTAACGACCATCACGGATTTGCGGCCATGAAGGAGATGATCGCCAAGCGAGCCGGCGGCGGTTACGAGCCCGAGCTGGTCGACCTCTTCCTCACCAACGCCGAAAAACTACTCGCCGGGCTCGACGGGCCCGTCGACCGTGCAACCATCCTGGCGCTGGAGCCGGAGCCACATTCCATGCTCGACGAAGCGGCGTGCGAGGAAGCCTTTCTCGCGATTGCCGATATGATCGACATGCGCATGCCGTTTACCTTCGGCCATTCGCGCGCAGTCGCGTCGCTTGCCGCCGCCGCGGCGGGAAAGATGGCGCTTCCCGCGTCCGACATACGCGACGTCCGCCGCGCCGCCTACGCGCACGACATCGGCGAGTTGACGGTGCCGGTCTCGATCTGGATGCGCGCTGGCCGATTGACCGAACGCGAGACCGACGAAGCGCAGCTTCATCCCTATCATGGCGAGCGCGCGCTCGCGTCATTGGGCGGCAACGGCAAAGCCGTTTCCTCGCTGGTGCAGCGCCATCACGAGCGGCTGGACGGCAGCGGCTATTACCGCAATGCCAAGGGTCCCGATCTTTCGCCCACGGCCCGCATTCTCGCCGCCGCGGAAGCATTTCAAACGGCGCGCGAAGCACGGCCTTATCGGCCGGCGATGAGCGACTCCGCCGCGGCCCTAAAGCTCCGCGCCGCGGTCAAGGAAGGAAAGCTCTGCCCCGATGCCGTCGAGGCGGTGCTCACGGCTGCCGGTCAACCCGCACGCCGGGCGACGGGCGCGCGGCTCGCGGGTCTGACGCCGCGCGAAATCGAGGTTTTGCGGCTGATCGCGGCCGGCGATACCGCGAAGGAAGCGGCTCGCAAGCTCGATATTGCGCCGAAGACCGCCGACAATCACATCCAGAGCCTCTATTCGAAGATCAGTGTCACGACCCGGGCGGGAGCGGCACTTTTCGCCCTCGAGCAGGGGCTAGTGGCGCCGATTTGAAGTTGCTGCGGCACGGCGCGAAGCGCCGCCCGCATTTCGCTAAGCCAAGCCCCACGTCTTGAGCAATTCAAACGCCAGCAACGCAGTACCGATCGCGCTGCTCGCGAAGACGGCCCAGTACATTACCGGTGAATTGTTCATCCGAGCCCTTTGTAGGGGCCAGCCTTTGCCGGAAATCAGAATCGTAACGACGCTAAAGCCGAAGGGTTCCGGAATCGTCACTTCGATCAACGCAACTCGCCCAGGGATAGGGAATCCACCCCATGTGCCGGCGGCAGGCAACCGCCATTCTCCCGACGTGAACGCATCATCCGGCCCATCAAATAAAGGAGAATGTCATGAAGCAACCACCCATCAAGGTCGGCGTCATCGCCGAGCAAACGGGTCCACTCTCGTTCATGGGGATCGCCAATGCCAACGTGGCAAACATGGTGATCGACGACATCAACGCCGCCGGCGGCTTGCTGGGGCGACAGATCGATCTCTACGTCGAGGACGGCGCCACGATCGACGGCGTCGCGGAAGCCAAGGCGACCAAACTCGTGCTGCACGACAAGGTCGATGTGATCTTCGGCGGCATCTACAGCTCAACGCGGCAGGCCATCAAAGGCCCCGCCGTGGTCAAGGGCCGGACGCTTTACATCTACCCTGAGCAATATGAGGGTCAGGAATGCGATCCGCTGATCTTCTGCACCGGGCCGGTGCCGGCGCAGCAGGTTGATCCTTTCATTCCGTGGCTGATGCAACAAACTGGGGCGAAGAAATTCTACCTGCCATCAGCCGAATATATTTGGCCGCGCGTGATGAACAAGAAAGTCCGGCAAGTCGTCACGGCGAACGGCGGTTTGATTGTCGGCGAGGAATACTTCCCGCTCGATCACACCGACTACAACAGAACTGTCGAAAAGATCGTGTCGAGCGGCGCCGAGGTGGTATTCAACACCATCGTTCCTCCCGGTGTGACGCCATTTTTCGAGCAGCTCTACAATTCCGGCTTCACGAAGCGAGGCGGGCACATCGTCTGTACATACATGGACGAGAATTTCGTGAACTACGTGCCCACCGAACACGTGGAGGGCCTGTATAGCTGCCTCGACTATTATCAGAACGCAGGTGATCCATTCGGTAAGCATCTGCTGGATCGGTACAACAAACGCTATCCCGGCGACGCCAAATTCACCGCCGGCGGTGCGTGCACCGGTCTGTATCGCGGCATGAAGCTCTGGGAAGCAGCGGTAAAAGAGGCGGGCTCGCTCAAACAAGCCGACGTGATCAAGGCGCTCGACCATGCCAAGATCCCCGAGGGGCCGGGCGGTCCCGCTGAAATGGTGCCCGGTCAGCATCACGTTCGCATGAACATGTATATCGCCCAGGCCAACAACGGCCATTTCAGGATTGTCAAAAGCCTGGGAGTCGTTGACCCGAAGGAGGCGCACGTCACGCGTCCGGTCGAATTTGCCAGCATGCGCGCTGCCGGATAACGATATTGAGACGGCGGCACTCCTCGTGAGTGCCGCCTGGCGCATTGCGTGCAACACCTAATTCAGCCGCTCTGAGAGAGGTCACAATGCTCCCCCATCCTGAATCGGCCTACTTCGTCATCGCCGATATCTCCGGTTACACGAGCTTCCTCGCCGGGGTCGAGCTCGACCACGCGCAGGACATCATCGCCGATCTGATGGACACGGTGGTCAAGGGTTTAAGACCGCCCTTCCGCCTCGCCAAGTTCGAAGGCGACGCCGCGTTCGTCTATGCCGCGACCGCGAAAATCGACGGCTCGATGCTGCAGGATGTTATCGAACAGGCCTATGTCACCTTCCGCCGGCGCCTGCGCGACATCAAGCACGCCTCGGTTTGCGAGTGCAAAGCCTGCGCCGCGATGGGCGATCTCGATTTCAAGTTCGTCGCCCACCATGGCGAGATGGTGAAGCAGAAGATGGGCGGCCGTGAGGAGCTTGCCGGGCGCGATGTGATTGTCGTTCACAGGCTCCTCAAGAACACCGTGAGCGAGAAGGTCGGCGGCCGCGCCTATGCGCTATACAGTGACGCCTGCCTCCAAACGGTCGGTATCGACCCGGCGGCACACGGTCTCGTCGAGCATCACGAGACCATCGACATCATCGGCGACGTCAAGCTCTGGCTGCGCGATCTCGAAGCGGCGTGGCAGAAAGAAAACGAGCAGACCCGCGTCGAGGTCACACGGGAGAAGGCCTGCGCGGTACTTGAGTTCGATATCGCCGCGCCGCGCCCAACGGTGTGGGAATATCTCACCGTACCAACTCAATGGCAGAAATGGTGGCCAACCGACGCGCTTGTCGATCAATCAGCCAACCGGCGCCGGGGCGTCGGCAGCACGGTTCACTGCATGCACGGCAAGGACGCGATCATCGAAGAGCTGGTCGATTGGCGCCCATTCGATTACTTCACGATGAGCGTCACCCTTCCGATCCCGGGTTCGCCGAAGGTGGTGATGACCCGCGCCTTGACGGAGCTGCCGGATGGCACGACGCATTTGGAAATGCGGATCGCCAAACCCAAGCCGAAGGACGCTACGTTCGTCGAGCACGCCGCAGGTAAGTTCAAAGAAGACGTCACCAAGGCGATTGAAACCTTGCGGCAGCTTCTGAAGGAGCCAACTTCCATCGCGGTGATTGACGAGCCATCGCCGATGCCTTCGCACGAACGATTCCTGACCGAGCCGGTGAAGTGAACGCAACGACTGCGTTTGACGGCCGACCGTCGTCCTAGCTCTTCTTTTCGCCCGCGACATCCTTGATGACTGCGTCGGCGCGGCGAAAGCCTTCGGACGCGATCGGGATGCCGGCATAAACCGCGGTGTGCAGTAAGATCTCGGCGATCTCCTCAGGTGTGACGCCGTTGTTGAGCGCGCCGCGAATATGCACCTCGAATTCGTGCCACCGCGCCAAGGCAGCGAGCATGCAGATATTCAGCATGCTTCGCGTCTTGTGCGAAAGACCTTCGCGCAGCCAGACATTGCCCCAGCACTGGGTCTGCGTGAACTCGATGAAGTGCTGGGTAAAGGGATTGGCCTTCTGCTTGCCGGCATCGACATAGGCCGCGCCGAGCACGTCACGGCGAACTTGGGCACCCTGCCGCGCCCGCTCCGAGATTGAATCTGGCAAAGTCATAACGAGCCTCCACTTCCCGCCAATTGAGACTGGAAATTATGCCGGATCGGCGAGACGAAGCGAAGGCTGGGCGGAAAAATGCCGGTTACGCTTGCCAACCGCTGGCCAATTCGGTTTTTCGCCGGGACTAATTTCATTTTACCGATATCCCGAGCTTCTCTGTCGACGACTTGTTAGCGCCACCGGCAAACATACCGTCGCGACCGCCGGATTTTGCCTTCTCGCCGTGCTTTGGTTCCCGCCGCTACTTGTGAACGTCATTGAGCGGGCGACGTCAGTGGGTCGTGAAGGGGCTTTCGATGTCGTGTTCATTCCCGGCGGTACTTTCCGCATGGGATCGGACACGCACTATCCGGAAGAAGCGCCGGCGCATGACGTGTCGGTTGGCGATTTCTGGATCGACCGCACGCCGATAACCAACAAACAGTTTCGCAAGTTCGTCAATGCGACCGGCTACGTCACCGTCGCGGAAATCAAGCCAACCGCCGGCGACTATCCGGGCGCGCTGTCGCATATGCTCAAGGCTGGCTCGCTGGTGTTCACGCAACCTAAGACTTCGGTCGATCTGCGCGACTGGTCGCAGTGGTGGAAGTTCAAATTCGGCGCCAACTGGCGGCGACCCGGTGGTCCGCGCAGCTCGGTCAGCGGACTGGACGATCATCCAGTGGTGCACATCGCTTATCGCGATGCCGAGGCTTACGCGGCCTGGGCCGGCAAGGAGTTACCGACTGAAGCTGAGTGGGAGTTCGCCGCGCGCGGCGGCCTGGAGGGCGCAGACTTTGCCTGGGGTGACGAGTTTGCGCCCGGCGGCCGACATTTAGCCAACACCTGGCAGGGCGCATTCCCGCAGCAAAACTTAGCGACTGATGGTTACGAGCGAACCTCGCCGGTGACCGCCTATCCGCCGAACGGTTACGGCCTCTACGACCTGATCGGCAACGTCTGGGAGTGGACTACCGATTGGTGGGCGGCGAAGCACGACGCCAATCCGTCGGCAAAGCCGTGCTGCGCGCCGCAAGACCCGCGCGGCAATCGCGAAGCGGCAAGCCGCGACCCGCGCCAGCCGAATATCAACATCCCGCGCAAGGTGCTGAAAGGCGGCTCGCATCTATGCGCACCGAATTATTGCCGCCGCTACCGGCCGGCTGCACGCCACGCCCAGCCGATCGACACCTCGACCAGCCACATCGGATTTCGCTGCGTCGTTCGAGCAAAACCGGGAGGAGCATCATGAGCGCCAACCAAAGCGACAAGAAACTCGATGTGAGCCGCCGCAAGATTCTGCTCGCGACGACCACGCTCGCCGCCGCGTCCGCTCTTGGATCGACAGCGCCGGTTTCAGTCGCGCAGGCCCAGCAACCGGCGTCGTCGGGTAAGCAACCCAACATCCTCGTCATCATGGGTGACGACATCGGCTGGTTCAACGTCGGCGCCTATCACCAGGGCATGATGTCGGGAAAGACGCCGAACCTCGACAAGCTCGCCGCCGAAGGCGTGCGCTTCACCGACTATTATGCGGAGGCGAGCTGCACCGCCGGCCGCGCCAACTTCATTACCGGGCAGATTCCGCTGCGCACCGGGCTGACCACGGTCGGTCAGGCCGGCGCCGATGTCGGCATGCCCGAACAATCGGTAACAACGGCGCTCATCCTCAAATCAATGGGCTACACCACCGGCCAGTTCGGCAAGAACCATCTCGGCGACTTGAACAAATACTTGCCGACCTTGCACGGCTTCGACGAATTCTTCGGCTACCTCTATCACCTCGACGCGATGTCCGATCCGTATTGGTTCGACTACCCGCAGGACTGGATCGACAAATACGGCCCGCGCAACTTGGTGCACTCGTGGGCGACCGATACCGACGATCAGGCGGTGATGCCGCGCTGGGGCAAGGTCGGCAAGCAGCGCATCGTCGACGAAGGCCCGCTCAAGCCGTTCAAGGACATGAGCGCGGACCACCAGATGTGGCAGAAAGGCCGCGACGCCAAATACGACATGGAAACGTTCGACGAGGTGCTCGTCGAGCAATCGAAGGGCTTCATGGACCGCGCCAAGGCGGCCGGCAAACCGTTCTTTATTTGGCACAACACCACGCGCATGCACGTCTTCACCTACCTTGCGCAGAAGTATCAGGCGAAGATGAACTCCCAGAGCAATTTCGGCCTCGAAGAAGCCGGCATGGCGCAAATGGACGACGACATCGGCGATTTGCTTAAGCATCTCGATGACATCGGCGTCGCCGACAACACCATTGTGATCTTCACGACCGACAACGGCGCCGAAGTCTTCACTTGGCCCGACGGCGGCATGACGCCGTTCCGTGCCACCAAAGGCACGGTGTTCGAGGGCGGTTTCCGCGTGCCGTGCCTTGCGCGCTGGCCGGGCAAGATCAAGCCGGGCACCGTGGAAAATGGCATCTTTTCCGGGCTCGACTGGCTGCCGACGCTAGTGGCGGCGGCGGGGAATCCAAACATCGTTCAGCAACTTTTGCAGGGCGTGCAGCTCGGCGACCGGACCTACAAGAACCATCTCGACGGCTACAACCAGACCGACTTGCTCACCGGCAAGGGGCCTTCGGCGCGTCACGAGATTTTCTATTTTGGTGAATCGCAACTCGGCGCCATCCGCATCGACGACTTCAAGTTCCAGTTTTACCAACAGCCATTCGGCTGGCCGGGCGAGAAAGTCGCGACCGACATGCCGACCATTGTCAATCTGCGCCAGGATCCCTTCGAACGGACGCCATCGATTCGCGGCCAGACGCTCAACGATCAAGGCGGCGGCTACATGAACGACTTCATGGCGCGCGAGTTCTGGCGCTTCGTCCAGGTCCAGCAAACGGTCGGCGCGGCGGCGCAATCGTTCGTCGAATTTCCACCCATGCAACAAGCGGCCTCTTTCAACCTTCAGGCCGTCAAGGAAAAGGTCGAACTGATGATGAAGAGCCACGAAGGCCAATAACCGCGCGGCCTGCCAGGACGCTCGCTGAAACGGAAAGCGGCTAATTCACAAAGAGGAGGCATTCAACATGGTTCGAAGCATCATAATTTCCCAAGCGTTCGTCGTCGCTTTTGCGATTGCCGGAGCCGGCGCTGCGCGGGCCGACGACGTGCCCACCCTCAACGTCGATCCGGTCTGCCGGGGCATCGCGCAACAAGCCGCGACCCCCGGCGAAAGGGGCGGCCCGGATTTGGCGTTTTCGCGATGCGTAGAGAGCGAGCAGAGCGTCCGGCAACAGCTCGCGGGCGAATGGTCGACCTTCAAGCCGGCGGAAAAGGTGAGCTGCGTCGGAGCGGAGCAAAGCGCGTTGCCAAGCTACACCGGCCTCATCAGCTGCCTCGAAATGGCGCGCGACGTGCGGCAGTTGAACAAATGATCCTGTTGAACGCATGCGGGAAGTGAAGGAAGCGGGTCATGTCCAAATCGGACGAGCGATCGGCGCCGAAGCCGAAGAGCGGCGACCTTAGTCGCCGCAATATCCTGCTCGCCGGCACTACGCTCGCCGCCGCGTCAACGGTCGCCGCTGCAAACCCCATCCGGGCGGCGCCGGCGCAGCAGCCGCAAGCCCCGGCGGCATCCGGCGGCAAGCCCAACATTCTTGTGATCTTCGGCGACGACATCGGCATTACGAACCTCAGCACCTACTCGCAGGGACTGATGGGATATGAGACGCCGAACATCGACCGGATCGGAAGTGAGGGCCTCAAATTTCTGCATTACTACGGCGAGCAATCCTGCACCGCGGGCCGCTCGGCTTTCCTCACCGGCCAGCACATCATCCGCACCGGACTGAGCAAGGTCGGATTTCCCGGCGCACCGATGGGGATGAGCCAGCTCGATCCGTCGATCGGCGGATTGCTGAAAAATCTCGGTTACGCCACCGGCCAATTCGGCAAGAACCACGTCGGCGACCGCAACGAATCGCTGCCGACTGTAAACGGCTTCGACGAGTTCTTCGGCAATCTCTATCATCTCAATGCCGAAGAAGAACCGGAACTCCCTGATTATCCAAAAGACCCCGCTTATCGCGTCAAATTCGGTCCGCGCGGCGTACTCCGCTGCAAAGCGATCGATGCAGACGATCCGACGGTCGACCCGCGCTTCGGCAAGATCGGCAAGCAAACGATTGAAGACACCGGAGCGCTCACCAAGAAGCGGATGGAGACGATCGACGACGAAACGTCCGCCGCCGCGATCGATTTCATGCGGCGCCAGCACAATGCCGGCAAACCGTTCTTCGTCTGGTTCAACTCCACGCGGATGCATTTGCGGACGCACGTCCGTGAGTCGCATCGGGGCCGCTATCAGCACGGCAGCAGTGAATACGTTGATGGCATGATCGAGCACGACGACACCATCGGCAGCTTGCTCAAGGCGCTCGACGACATGGGCATCGCGAACGACGCTATGGTCATCTATACCAGCGACAACGGCCCGCACATGAACACCTGGCCGGACGGCGCCATGACCTGGTTCCGTTCGGAGAAAAACACTAACTGGGAAGGCGCGTTTCGCGTGCCCTGCCTGGTGCGCTGGCCGGGCGTGATTGCACCCGGCACGGTCACCAATGAGATCATGAGCCACAACGACTGGATACCGACGCTGTGCGCGATCGCCGGCGAGCCGGATGTCGTCAACAAGCTGAAGGCCGGCTACCTGGCGAACGGCATCAACTATAAGGTCCATCTCGACGGCTATGACCAATCAGAGTTGCTGCGGAGCGTCCGCGGCTCAGCCACGAATAACAACAACGTCAAGAGCGCCCGCAATGCGTTTTTCTATTCCGACGACGACGGTTTGCTGGTCGGGATGCGCAAAGGCGACTGGAAATACGTGTTCTCGGAACAGCGCAAGGAAGGGACGCTGGGTATCTGGGCTGAACCCTTCACCACGCTGCGCTTGCAGAAGATCTTCAACCTGTACCAAGACCCGTTCGAGCGGGCGGACATTACGTCCAATACCTACTGGGATTGGCTCCTCGATGAGGTCGGGGGCGTCTATGGCGTCATGGACGATGTTTTCCAGTTCGTGGGGACGTTCAAGGAGTTCCCGCCGCGCTCGTTTCCGCCGAGCTTCAATCCCGCAAACATCCTGGAGAGCACGCTCGACGGCATCAAGCAGCGGCAGGAGCTTCGGCGGTCGATCGACCCCGAACGCGTCCGCGGCACGCTGAACGAGATGATCAAGCAGCAGATCGAACAGCGCAGCCGCTGATCTGGAGCAATATCGCCGTGCGCAAATGGTTCGTGGCCGCAGCGGTTATCCTCATCGCCATTTGCGGGCGAACGGCCGCATCGTCGGCGCAAAACGATCCCCTGCCCTCCTGGAATAACGGCGCGACGAAGAAGAGCATCACCGATTTCGTTGCCCACGTCACCGCGCCCGGCGCCGCAGGTTTCGTGCCCGTACCGCAGCGCATCGCGACGTTCGACAACGACGGCACGCTATGGACCGAGAAGCCAATCTACTTTCAGGTCATCTTTGCGCTCGACCGCATCCGCACCATGGCACCGCAGCATCCGGAGTGGAAAAGAAAGCTGCCATTCAAAGCCGCGATCGACCACGACATGGCGGCGCTCTCGGCGTCCGGCACCAAAGGGCTTCTTGAAATCGTCGGCGCATCGCAAGGCGGCCTCTCCCCGGAAGAGTACGACAAGACCGTGCTCGCCTGGCTGGCCGTCGCCCGCCATCCGCGCTTCGACAAGCCTTACACCGATCTGGTCTACCAGCCGATGCTGGAGCTGCTCGATTATCTGCGCAGCAACGGCTTCAAGACTTTCATCGCCTCGGGCGGCGGCGCCGATTTCATGCGGGCCTGGACTCAAAAGACCTACGGCATTCCGCCGGAGCAAGTCGTCGGTTCGACCGGCGGCTTGAAGTTCGAGATGAACCGCGACGGGGGTCCGGCGCTGATTAATCTGCCGGAGGTCGATTTCATCGACGATGGGCCGGGCAAGCCCGTGGGCATCGAGCGCTTCATCGGCCGCCGGCCGATATTCGCCTTCGGCAATTCCGACGGCGACTTGCAAATGCTGCAATGGACCGCGGCTGGCGGCGGCGCGCGCTTCATGGGGCTCGTCCACCATACCGATGCCGAACGCGAATACGCGTACGACCGAAACTCAAAAGTCGGCAGGCTCGACAAAGCACTGGACGAAGCGACGGCGAAGGGCTGGACGGTGGTCGACATGAAGAAAGACTGGAAAACGATTTATCCGTTCGAGAGCGCGATCAAAGACGTGCGGGGTAACTGATATGTGGATCAGACGAGCCTTGGCACCCACGCTTTATCTGGCCGTAACGAGCGGCGCCTTTGCGCAAGACGTCGTGCCAGTCACGGTCGACAATTTTGCCCGCGCGGAATCCGACGTCTATATGGGCAATCTCGTCAAAGATGCCGGCGGCCTGGGAAAGCTGCTGCATCATCGAGAGCCGGCATCCATCGACCATCAGACCATCATCCGGCTCAACCGTGACACGCTCTATTCGTTCGCGGTGTTTGACCTCGACGCCGGGCCGGTCACCGTTACCATGCCCGACGCCGGCAATCGCTTCATGTCGCTTCAGGTGATCAACGAGGATCACTATGTCCCTGCTGTCTTTTATGGGCCGGGGTCTTACACGCTAAGCCGCGAGAACGTGGGCACGCGCTACGCCGCGGCGGGGATACGCACGCTGGTCGATCCGAACGACCCAAAGGATCTCCAGCAAGTTCACGCACTCCAGGATGCGATTAAAGTCAGCCAAAACAGCCCGGGCACCTTCGAGGTGCCAAGGTGGGATCCGACGAGCCAAAACGAAATCCGCCGCGCTTTGCTAGCGCTCGCCGCCCACACTGATGGTTTCAGTCATGCCTTTGGCACCAAGGACCAGGTCGATCCGATCAAACATCTGATTGGCACCGCGGCGGGCTGGGGCGGCAATCCCGACAAGGACGCGGTCTACGTTGGCGCCGTGCCGGCCAAGAATGATGGCAGCACCGTCTACACGCTCCACGTCAAAGACGTGCCGATCGACGCCTTCTGGTCGGTCACAGTCTACAACGCGGCGGGTTATTTCGAGAAAAATCCCCACGACGCCTATTCGCTGAACAGCATCACCGCGAAAAAGAACGCCGACGGCTCGGTTGAAGTCCAGTTTGGCGGCTGCGACGGTAAGATCACGAACTGCTTGCCGGTCATGAAGGGATGGAACTACACGGTGCGGCTCTATCGCCCGCGCGCCGAGATCCTAAGCGGCGCTTGGAAGTTCCCCGCAGCGCGACCGGCCGAGTA
>Ga0209380_10000362_pt1 | contig 31983 bp, 27 predicted proteins | sample HubBroMetageWFT6_FD_188347 | JGI IMG/M metagenome (GOLD analysis project Ga0209380, IMG submission 188347) | Warmed and freeze-thawed soil microbial communities from the Hubbard Brook experimental Forest, New Hampshire - Hubbard Brook CCASE Soil... | ecosystem: Environmental > Terrestrial >... | reverse complement strand
AACTGGCCGGCCTTCGATCGCTTCTGGGCGATCATCGAGAAGCACAAGGTCAACATCCTCTACACCGCCCCGACGGCGATTCGCACCTTCATCAAGTGGGGCGATGAGTGGCCCAAGAAGCACGACCTGACTTCGCTGCGGTTGCTCGGCACGGTCGGAGAACCCATCAATCCCGAGGCCTGGATGTGGTATCGCGAGGTGATTGGCGGCGGCCGCTGCCCGATCGTCGATACATGGTGGCAGACAGAGACGGGCGCCATCATGATTTCCCCGGTTCCAGGCGCAGTGGCGACGACACCCGGTTCCGCCACCAAACCACTTCCCGGAATCGAGGCAGAAGTCGTCACCCGTGCCGGCGAACGCGTTCCGCTGGGCTCGGGCGGATTTCTAGTGATCAAGCGGCCATGGCCTTCGATGCTGCGCACCGTCTATGGCGATCCGGATCGCTATGTGCAGCAGTACTGGACTGACATTCCGGGAGTGTACTTCACCGGTGACGGCGCGCGCGAGGATGAGAACGGCAACTTCTGGATCATGGGCCGCGTCGACGACGTGCTCAACGTGTCCGGACATCGACTCAGCACCATGGAAATCGAATCGGCCTTGGTTGCGCACGAGAAGGTCGCGGAAGCCGCCGTTGTCGGGCGTCCTGACGAGATGAAGGGGCAGGCCGTTGCGGCCTTTGTAACGCTCGAAATGGGTCACACGCCGTCCGACGCCCTAAAGGAAGAGTTGCGGCTGTGGGTGGCCAAGGAGATCGGCTCGATGGCCAAACCGGACGACATTCGATTCACCGACCAGTTGCCCAAAACGCGTTCCGGCAAGATCATGCGGCGTCTGCTACGCGAACTTGCTTCCAGCGGAGACGTCAAAGGCGACATGACGACGCTGGAAGACTTCGCCGTGATAGCCAAACTGAAGGAAGAAGAGGCGTAAGCGGATTCGCAGTTGTTCGAAAAAAATGGGGGCGCTCCATGGGCCCCCACTCGATGAACGGGCTTTTGCTTTGCTTGATTCGCGTCATAGCGCGGATTTGTTTCCCATAACCAGTCGCACCACCCAGGTGAGGATCACTGCGCCGATGACGGCGACGATGATGGTGTAGATCATCCCGCCGCTCCCGGAAAAGCCTACGAGCCGCATCAGGTAGCCGCCAATAATGGCGCCCACAATCCCGAGGATGATGTCCATCAAGGCTCCGTATCCGCCGCCCTTCATGATCTTGCCTGTAATCCAGCCGGCAATCAGCCCCACAATGACCCACCAGATCAAAGCGAACATTCTCTCTCTCCTCCGCTAACGAGATTTGCCCACACGGGCAGCACAACGCGATGGATGATACTCCATCGATGTTGGTTTGGGGAGAATGTTTCCTTGGGACCGACTAGCGGTTGACGTTGCGCAAGAGGCAGATGCGCATCTGCGCCGGTGGCCCACATATCCCCGATCTTGGGATATGTGGGATTGTTTGCGGCTGCAGGGTACCCCATCCTTTCGCCTTTTTGTTGGCGACAGCGTGGGATTGAAGAGTGTTGCGCAACGCAGGCCGGAGGGCCGACATATCACAGCCCACCGTTTCAACGGTGGGGAGGGGCCAAAAGAAACCCCGAGTCCCGGCAGGGACGGCATATGTGACCCTAATGTCCGATCCGCGGCTGCCTTAATCTTGTCGCCAACGGCGGAGCCGCAAAGCCTGCCCTGAGCTTGTCGAAGGGTGGTGTTAGGCGTGGGCGTCAGCCCACGCTGGGCGAGCCTTCCACCCTCAGCCGCGGAGCCGCGTATTTTGCTCTATCGACCGCTTCGTATCCGGGCACGACCTCGGGTTAGGGCTCGATAAGGCCTGATTTCAACAGCTATCCGCAGAGACGTAACTTCCGGATTGCCGGTGATCCAGGATCAACCCCGGACGGAGCACATCTCCGAGATGGCGACTATACATCCTTCTGGTTGGCGAACGGTCGCAGTTGCAGCGGATTTTACTCCAGGCGCTCCGCGTGTTCACGGCCGGGTACCACCATGAGAGCCCAAATCGCAGCCTGATTTTTTGAGACTGAGATTTGAGATTTTTCGGTGGGGCGGCGACCGTGCAGCCTGCTCAGCCCCGCGGATCAACCCCTTGGCTCAACTCGACGACGTGCATTCGATTTTGAGACTGAGTTAGGAGACCCTGAAAGGGCTGATTTCATTGGCCTCACGGGGCGTCGCAAAACTTACCGTTTGTGGAACACACGGCCTCGCTGGCGGGCCGGAACGGGACGACAGATCGACCGACTCGATTTCGCTTAGAATCGGAAACGGGAGTGGAAGACGATGAATTCAACTAACGATCTGATAGCAAAGAAGGGGGTTAATGCTCTCATCCCCGATGCCGAGCCGGAAGCCTTTCTTCTAAAGAAACCGTGGCCCGCGGGATTTGTACTTGGCGCTTTTAAAGCATTTTACAAGGGCCTATGGGTGGGTGGCACCCTGTACCTTACCCCATCGTCAATAGAGTTCCGACCGAATGTGCTGAATCGGTTTGTGCACAAAGGAGACACGAGCCGAGTCGTCCTGCTTAACGATGTAGTCGATGTAAAGGATCGGTCCGGCTTTGCTACCCGAATAGTCGATGTCACATGTCGCAATGGGCCGCCCCTAACCTTCCGTTGCTACGGTGCCAAGCGGTTTGCAGAACAGATCAGGGCTCAAATTGCTCGTTGCTGAGCGTTTCACAAAGGACCCCTTATGAGACGCGCCGAAGAATCCGCGAAGGCGGATCCTCGGCGCGGTATGGACCCCTTTGTGAAACGGCGGAGAACGAGTCACAATTGCTCGTTATGAATGCGTGAACGCGGCGAGTTGATGCGGGACAAGACATAGGGATCAGGCGGTTCCGAATATGCTCTTTATTGCTCCGAATGCCACGGTTGTTTCGAATTCCCCAGTTGTTCTTGAATGGGCTAAAGCCGTAGGTTCGCCGCTCGTCGCTCTAGCCGTCTTTGTGTTGGCGTGGTTCTTTAACAGGTGGCAAGTACGTCTTGCAAAGGAGAAGTTGCGCCATGATTTATATGATCGCCGGTTCGCTATTTATATCGTCTTTCGGGACCTCCTGTTGGCTCTCCACGCAAGCAGCGTTAGCGAGATCGGGGCTGCGCTCCGGAAAGCGAACATTGCGTGTCTCGAGGCAGTGTTCTTGCTCGATCCTGGAATCCATGAATACCTGGATCAATTATGCGAGCAGGTACAGGCTGGAGTCCTCGACAACATGGCCGCTTGCGACAGTATGAAGAGGGACCCCGGCCCTATGAATGATCCCCAAGTTCGGAGAGAGCTTACGGAGCGAGAGTTAAGACTGAATTCGGCTAGACGCGACATTCTGGATCGTCATTTCAAAGAACTGCCTCAACAGTTTGCGCGGTTTCTGAAGCTCACTAATTTTTCGGACTAGACGGCCGGGTCATTTGGGGGCAATGGTATCAGGTGATCCTCGGCGTGTGGTTGTTTGTCGATGGAGCGAAGCGCCGGGTAATCCTCGTTAGAGGATCTCCGGCCGGTGGCCCACATATTCCTTCTTTTGGAATATGTGGGGTTGTTCCGACGGGCGTCTCTTTCCCCCAATCATTCCCATTCCGGGACATTTTGGTTACCTTCGTTCCAGTTCCCCCCTTTTTTTCCTCGAAATCCCTTCCCCTCCGGCCCTACCCTGAATGATTGACCCGCGGAGGTCTCGATGAACTCGTGTGCCACGATCCTACGTATTTGCCGCCACATCCTCCCCAACGGACGCCGTTGCCAGCAACCCGCCGTCCGCTGCCGCGCCTGCTGTCGCCATCACCTCGATGCCCAGGCGCGCCTCCACAACATGGCCCGCGCCCGTCGCCGAACCCTCATCCTCCGTTTCCGCGTCCCCGAGACCTCTCGCGACATTGCCTGGAAAAAGGCCGAAATCAACCGCGTGCTCGCTACCGAGCGCATCGACCCTGACGCCGCCCTGCTGATGCTCTGGGCCATGGATCTGACCACCGCTACCCTCCGCGCCGAGTCCGCCTGCCGCCCTCGCGTCCAAAAATGCACTTTTAACCCTAATGGAATCTATGATGTAGCACTAAACCATTTGTTTTCACAAAGCTTGAGCGAAACTCTCCCACATGTGATTGAAAACACAAATAGGCAGGGGGGAGAGGGTAGAGCGGCGCGTCAGCGCCGCGTCCAGCATGGCCTTTGAAGGAAGCCCGGGTTTTAACCCGGCGTATTTTGCAAAACGGCCTTTACCGCATAGCGTCTTCGACTTCGCTAAGCCAATCGGGACGTTTCAGCAGCTCGCGTGGCTTCGGGCCGTCGGCAGCGCCTACGATTCCATCCCGTTCCATGAGGTCAATCAGATGAGCGGCGCGTCCATAACCGATGCGCAAGCGTCGCTGCAGCAGGGAAGTGGAGGCCTTCCCGTACTCCAGCACGATGCGAACGGCGTCCTGAAACAATTCGTCCTGATCGTCGTCACCAACGCCGTCGGCACTAGAGCCACTGCCGGGCTCTCCATCTTCGCGCGGAGCCTGCAGGAAGGCCTCCTGGTACTGCGCGGGCCCTTGCGCTTTCCAGAACTCGACCACCGCGGCAATCTCTTTCTCTGTCACAAATGGAGCGTGTACGCGGTGCACCCGCGCCGACCCATTCGGGAGGTACAGCATATCGCCACGCCCCAGCAGGGCCTCAGCGCCGTTGGCATCGAGAATGGTGCGGGAGTCGATCTTGGTTGCCACCCGGAACGACATGCGTGCTGGGAAATTTGCCTTGATGAGCCCGGTGATTACGTCCACCGACGGCCTCTGCGTCGCCAGCACGAGATGAATTCCGACGGCACGCGCCATCTGCGCCAGCCGTGTGATCGACGCCTCAACGTTCTGGCCGTCCAGCATCATCAGGTCCGCCAGCTCATCGATGATGATGACGATGAACGGCAGCGGTTTGGCGTCGCTGCCCTCCTCGAAAAGGCTTGGCGTACCGCTGTCAAACAGCTTGTTGTACTGATCGATGTTGCGGACGCCCTTCTCGGCAAGTACCTTGAGCCGCCGCTCCATCTCGCGCACGGCGTTCCGCAGCGCGTTGGACGCCAACTTCGGCTCCGTGATGATCGGGGTATGCAAATGCGGTACGCCTTCATAGTTGCCAAGCTCCAGACGTTTCGGATCGACCAGAATCAGCCGAACTTCCTCGGGCGTGGCCTTATACAGGATGGACATGATGAAAGCATTGATGGCTACGCTCTTGCCCGAACCGGTCGACCCTGCAATCAGCAGGTGAGGCATGCTGTTCAGGTCAGCGGTCACGATGCGCCCGTTGATGTCTTTGCCCATTGCCAGCGTGAGCTTCGACTTGGTGCCGAGGAATTCGTGCGACTCCACAACCTCCCGCAACCAGATAGTCTCCCGTTCGTGATTGGGAACCTGGATACCGACGGTCGACTTTCCCGCCATGCGCTCGATCAGGATGCTCTCAGCACGCAGCGCCAGACACAGATCGTCTGTCAGCCCAGTAATTCGGCTGTACTTGATTCCGGCTTCGGGCTTGAATTCGAAGGTCGTGACAACCGGGCCCGGATTGATCTGCGTAACCTGTCCGCGAACGTCGAACTCACCGTATTTCTCCTGCAGCACCTGGGCCGTTACCTTGAGCTCCTCTTCGTTGATGGCGCTATGCTCGTCAGGTCGCCGCAACAGGGCTGTGGATGGCAATTTGTAGCCACCCGCAAGCTTCGGCATGGTGGTCTTGCCGTGGCGGGTGTCATCGGCACGCGACGTGACGGCGATCGGCCCCGCTTCTGGCACTTCCAGGGGTGGAGTCGTTACTGCTTCCGTCTCAGTCAGTTCCTCGAAAGGCTGTGCTGGCGCAGCATGGTCGGAGTTGCCAAATTCGGCATCGAACATCCGCTCGATTCCGCTCTTGACCGCGCCCGAACTGGACGGCACCGGCACTTGCGGCGGAGTTCGTGGTCCTCCTCCTGCGGCTTCGGCTCTCCGCGGCACCAGTTGCGCTGTGACCACCGGCTTGGCGTTCGCTGTCGCCCGCTTCTTCTCCAGTTCCTTGGCGGCTTTCTTGCGCTCTCGTTCGGCGCGCCAGTCGGCGAACCGGTCGAGCACCGCATCGGCGAACGAGAACCGCGTTTGCGACCAGATCTGCACCGCTCCGAACGAGAAAGCAGTCGATAGATACAGCGCCACCGCGATCATCGCCACGCAGATCAGGTAGGCGCCGACGATGTTAAAGTAGTGGATGAGCGCGTCGGCCACGATACGTCCCAACAATCCTTCGGCAGGCACCGCACCCATCCAGCGAAATTCCCAGGGAGGCAATCCGAGCAATCCCGCGACGAAAGTCAGCAGCGCTAGCGAGCCAATGGTCTTGGCATAGGGAGAATTGATCGGCCTCGACCGGAACCACCGGACCGAGTACATCACCAGATAAATCGGGACCAGGAACGCCGCGACCCCAAGAACCTGCAGCGTCAGGTCGCTGGCGACCGCTCCAAACACTCCGATCCAGTTGTGAGCAGGACGACTCGCGGGCGGTGTTGCCGCCGTATTGAACGACGGATCCAGGGGAGAGTACGAAACCAGGGCGAGAACCAGGAGGAGCGCGAAGACCAGCATCAGAAAGCCGATCAGCTCATTGAGCCGCCGGTTGGCTGTCGGAACAAATGCGCGTGACAGAACTGTCATGTTGGCGTTAGGCCTGCCTGCAGTTCCACGTCGTTTCTTTGGACTCATCCCACCTGATCGATCCAGCGCAGGCAGACACTCCCGCCGCATGCGCAGCGGTCAGAAACGCGCGAATCCGCGACTTGCCCGAAGTACGCCAGAGCCAGAATGATTATCCCAAAAAGCTAGGGCGCAACGGCGGAAATCAGGGGCACAGGTGTTGCCGATCTAGTCTCCCCCTCAATCAGCAATTACCGGCCTATCCGGAGAACCCAGCAAAGTATCCCAGGCAAAGAACGAGGAGTCCGAACACGATTCGATACACGATGAAAACCGTCAGCGTTTTCGCACCCAGGTACCGAATGAACCAGGCAATCGTCGCATATCCCACGACCGCTGAAACCACGATTCCCACCAGGAATGGCATCGCCATGCCGGGCGGCAGGCCCTCTTTCATCACATGATGAAGCTTTAGCATCGCTGCCCCTGCAATGATGGGAGTGGAAAGCAGAAAACTGAACCGCGCAGCGGCTTCGCGGGTGAGATTGCGAAAGAGTCCACCGGCGATGGTGATGCCCGAGCGCGAGACGCCAGGCACGACCGCAAACGCCTGGAGCACTCCGACGGTCATGGCGTCGCCGAAGTTAATTTGCGGCAGCGGCTTCTGAAACCTGCTGGCGCGCTCTGCCACCCACATCACGATCGCGACGATGATCAGCATGGAGGCCATCAGCAGCGGCGAGCGGAAGCTAGTCTCGATGCGCTTTTCGAGCAGGGCACCCGCTAAGCCCGCGGGAATGGTCGCTGCAATCATGTACCACAACAGCCGGCGTTCGCTGCGCTCCTCTTCTGATGTGAGATTCCGCTGCGAGTCGCTGGTCTCGGAGAACCGCACCACTTTTCCGCCAAAGGCTGCGCGCAGTATCTGAATCCACGTCCGCCAGAAGTACACCAGAATGGCAAGAAGCGTGCCGCCGTGCAGCGCCACATCGAACGTAAGTCCCGGATCGCTCCAGTTGGCCAGCCCGAGCTTGGTGACTAGCCACGGAATCAGCGCCAGGTGCGCGGTGCTGGAGATGGGCAGAAACTCGGTCAATCCCTGGATAATTCCGAGGACAATCGCTTCCAGAATGGGCAAACTATTCCACCGTGTTCCCAAATGTGGGCATGTTGTTCTGAACCATGTATAACAGACGCTCCGCGCGCGACGACCAGTCGGTGTTGTCGGGGAACTGCGACATGACCCTCTTCGCCACCGAGGTTGCCCGCGCTAATGACTCGGCAGCCTTCTTGCCGTCGTTGTTGGTCTTATAGATCACGATCAGCGCCGAATATCGCCATGCTGCTTTGTAAAGCGCTTCCGGAGTCTTTGGCGATTGCGCGTGATCGTCGGCGTACTTCATGTAGAGCGACGCCTCCAGTTCGGGACACTTCGCTTCTGCCGCCCACTCACCGCAGGTCTTATTGTCGAGCAATCGATACGCTGCCAGATCCGCCCACTTGGTGCCGGGAAACTTCTTGATTACCTTCTTCATGTACTGATCGTCGATCTGATATTTCAGGGAAGGATCGCTCTGTTTCGACGAAGGCCGGGTCGATGCGTCAATCGCTTCGATTTGCCAGCGAATGTCAGCCGAACGGTACGCTGCCTCTGCCGCCAGAGGCGATGTCGGGAAATACTCTGCCAAGCGCGCGTACAGCCTCATTGCATCTTGCGCGGCCCCTTTGCGGCCTCCGCGGCGACCGGCTTCGGCCTCGGAATCCACGGCTTCGCCGAAGATGATCTTGTCTCCGTCAGGCGTGGCGCTAGTGATCACACCTTTATCGACGATCCAGCCGGTCACGTTGCGTTCGGTTTCCTGATCGGGGTCGGTTTCAACCGTGCCCACAACATTTGCCCAGCCGGGGGAGCGCTCGATGACGGCCACCTCACGTCCGCGACTGATGTTCGACAACTTGGCTGACGTGGGGTCTGGTGACACGTAGATGATGCCTTCCCGAATGATTATTCCGCGTTCGATCGCCGCCAAGCACGCGATGGACATGGCCGAGACCAAAGCACATGTTGCGATTACACGTTTGAGCAACACCCTGCTACTCCTGCTTCTATCTGAAAATGGGCTTCAACTCGGCCAATCACTTGGCCGTCGGATCCTCCGAGAGGATTTGAGCCAGCAGTTGCGGCTCGATGTTCCCGCCGCTCACAACCGCGACCGTCTTCTTCGATGCCGGCAATTCGTCACGATGAAACATCCAGGCTGCGTAAGTGACTGCTCCGCTGGGCTCCGCCAGGATCCGGGCGTTACTGATAATTTGTCGCACGGCGCTGCGGATTTCATCCTCGGTCACCGTAATAATGTCGTCCACAAACTCCCGGATGTGCTCGAAGTTCAAAGGTCCTACAGACTGAGTGCGCAGCCCATCGGCCAGTGTGCTCGAGACACGTTCCGCGGAGAGTTGAACGATCTCGCCCTTGCGAAAACTCTGCTGCGCGTCGTTGGCGAGTTCAGGTTCAACGCCGACAATTTTCGCGGACGATCCACTGAGTTTGAGCGCACTGGCTATTCCGCTGACGAGGCCGCCTCCACCTACTGGCACCAGGACAAGCTCGACGTCCGGACAGTCCTCCAGAATCTCCAAGCCGGTTGTTCCCTGGCCAGCGATGATGAATTCGTCGTTGTACGGAGGCACGATGGAGTAACCGTTCTGCATCGCGAGTTCTTCGGCCTTCTGCATCCTCTCGCCACTCGCCGGACCGACGATGACGATTTCCGCGCCCAGGGCGGCCGTGCTGTCCCTCTTGATCTTCGGCGCGTTCCGGGGCATGACGATCACGGCCTTCACACCCATCGCCCGCGCGGCATATGCAACGCCCTGAGCGTGATTGCCGCTGGAGTACGAAATAACGCCGCGCTGCCTCTCCTCCTCTGAGAATGACGCCACCTTGTTGTAAGCGCCACGCAATTTGAACGATCCGATGGGCTGCAGGCCCTCAGGCTTGAACCATAGCTGTTCCTGACCTGCGGCTGAGCTTTCATCTTGGTTGTTGGCGGGAGGAAAATAAGGAATCAGCGGTGTGCGGGCGGCGATTCCGCGTAAGCGTTCCTGAGCGGCCTTGATTTGAGCGAGCGTAACCATGTCAAATTTCGAGGATAACTGGCATGATCAGCGGCCTGCGCGAAGTGTTCTTTACGATGAAGCGTTTCAAGTCCTGGCGGATTTTCTCTTTGATCACGCCATAGTCTCCACGCTCTTCGTCGCTCGATGCCTCCAGCGTATTCATTACGGTCAGTCGCGCCTGGTCAAGGAAACCATCTTCATTGGTGTTGGCGGAGAACCCGCGCATAACGATCTCCGGTGAAGTCTCGACTTTGCCGGTGAGTTTGTTGATCGCGATGATGGGCAACACAATGCCGTCCTCGCTCAAGTGACGGCGATCGCGGATCACGAGGTCTTCTACGACGTCGCCCATCGAGTTGGAATCGATGCAGATGCGGCCCACAGCCACGCGCCCGGCCTTCTTGGCGCCCATCTCATCGAACTCCAGGATGTCGCCGCTTTCAATCATCATGACTTTCCCAACCGAGCCGTGCATCGATCCCGCCAATTCTGCGTGGAGTTTGAGCTGCCGGTATTCGCCGTGAATTGGGATGAAATACTGCGGCTTCACCAGATTGATGATCAGCTTTAGCTCTTCCTGGCTGGCGTGACCGCTAACGTGTACCGGGGGCGTGGAGCCATCGTCGTAAATGACATGAGCATCGCGACGGAAAAGATGGTCAATCACACGATAAATCGCTTTTTCATTGCCCGGAATAATGCGCGACGACAGGACAACCGTATCGCCTTTTTGAATGCGGGCATGCTTGTGGTTGTCTACCGCAGCGCGCGACAGCGCCGACATGGGCTCACCCTGCGTGCCGCTAATGAGAACGCAGACCTTCTCTGGAGGTAGATCGCGAATTTGTGCGGGGTGGATGAGAGTCCCGTCTGGAATATCGATATATCCCAGGTCCTGGGCAATTTCGGCGGACTCCATCATTGAGCGGCCGACCAGTGAAACCTTACGCCCATTCTCGACCGCCTGCTCAATCGTCAGCTTGATGCGATGGATCGAAGACGAAAAACATGAGACGAACAGGCGGCGTTTGGTGCGGGCGAAAATCTCTTCAAACCGCGCCCGGACCGCGCGCTCGCTGGGTGTATAACCGCGCCGTTCAACGTTCGTCGAATCCTGGAACAGCGCCAGCACGCCTAGCTTTCCATATTCCGCAAAGGCGTGGAGGTCAAACAGCTTGTTGTCCGTGGGCGTGGGATCGACCTTGAAATCGCCGGTGTGAATCAGTACCCCTAAAGGCGTGTGAATCGCCAATGCCACGCAATCCACCAGGCTATGCGTCACCTGGATCGGATTGATCGTGAAAGGACCGATTTTGAAGCGCTCACCCGGCTGGATCTCGTTGAGTTCCGCGTCATCCAGCAAGCCGTGTTCTTCCAACTTCCCTTCGACGTAGGCCAGCGTGAACTCAGTGCCGTAAACCGGGACATTCAACTCTGAAAGGATCCAAGGGAGCGCGCCAATGTGGTCCTCGTGGCCGTGCGTCAGCACGATCGCGCGCACGTGCTCGCGGTTCTCCATCAAATAAGTGATATCGGGAACGACGATATCGACGCCGAGCAATTCGGCTTCAGGAAACATCAGGCCGGCGTCGATCACGATGATGTCGTCAGCCCAGCGAATGGCCATGCAGTTCATGCCGAATTCGCCGAGTCCACCCAGGGGTACAACTTGTAACTTTCCAATAGGCATCAGCAGCTTCGATGCTAGCACAGCACCGCACGCGGGTTGCGCGTCCGCGCATCGGGAAGGACGGAAATTCCCTATACTGAAAGAAGCATGAAGACAGTGGGCAACAGCGCGGGAAAGTCGCTAGTGAGGCGGGGCCTCGAGGGCGCCATTCGAAGTGCTTTCATGAAAGCCTACGCGACCGTAAAGGTCGACCCCGCCAAGTACCTTGAACACCTCCGCATCGCGTACAACTTGCCGGCGCTTACTTACGACGGCGTCTACTCCGTCGACGTTGAAGTACTCGATCAAATCGCCGACCAGACAATTCGTGGCAGCATGAAGATTGCCGCGGCAGAAGGCGCCGGATTTGGCATGGGAGGCATGTTTACTATCATTCCGGACCTCGGCATCCTGGCGGCCATCACGATTCGCATGATCCAGAAGCTGAGCCTGATTTACGGCTTTTCTTACAACACCGAGCAGGAGGAAGCGGAGCTCTGGGTGGCGGCAGCTAGCGCTGCGGGCGTCGACATCAGCCGCGACCTGGTCGAGAAACAAGTGGTCTCGAAGTTCATTCCCCGCGTGATTCAGCGTATTGCAGCCAGTGCCAGCGCTGAAATGGTCGAGAAGTGGACGGCGCGCCTCATTCCCGTCGTGAGTTCCGTGATTGGCGCAGGACTTAACTACTACTTCATGCGAGTTTGGGGACGACGAGCGGTGGCCCACTTCCGCCAGCGGCATCTGGAATTGCGAAAGCGCGGCTTGGCCGCGCCGACAGTGGCCCTGATTTCAGGAAAGTAATCCAGTCCGCGTACCCTGGTGCCGCACGACGCTCATCGTGAGACGGCATCCAACGTCACGGGCGCGATGGAAGCGTTATCGAACTCGCCCTCCCACTTCGCCATGACCACTGTCGCAAGGCAGTTGCCAAGCACGTTGACGGCCGTTCGGCCCATGTCGAGGAGTTGATCAACTCCTAGCAACAGGAACACCGGTTCCGTCGGAAGTCCTACCGATGTCGCGGTCGCCAGAAGAATTACCAGCGATGCTCTGGATACCCCAGCTACCCCCTTGCTGGTCAGCATCAGCGTGAGCATCAAGAGCAACTGCTGCCCCAAGCTGAGATGAATTCCCCCGACCTGGGCCACGAAAATCGCTGCCACCGAAAGATACAGCGAGCTGCCGTCGAGATTGAAACTGTATCCGGTTGGAATGACGAAGGCCACAATCTGCCGCGGCACTCCGATCGACTCCATCGCTTCCATGGCGCTCGGCAGGGCGGCTTCGGAGCTCGACGTCGCGAACGCGATCGTTACCGGTTCGATGGCCGCTTTCACAAAGCGCTTCAGCGGGACCTTGAAAAACAACGCGATTGGCAGCAGCACTCCGAAAACGAACACTAGCAGCGCCGCATACAAAGTCAGCACCAGCTTCAACAGGCTTGCGACTATTCCTACTCCGGTGTGAGCCACCGTGTAGGCGACGGCAGCACCGACACCAATCGGTGCCATGTACATCACGACGTTGGTGAACTTAAACATCGTCTCCGCCAGGCTCTCGCAAAAACCCAGCATAACGGCGCGCTTGGGTGCGCTGACCATGGCCAGCGCGACTGCGAAGATCAGGCTGAACACCACCACCTGCAAGACCGCGTTGTCGGCCACCGCTTTGGCAATGTTTTCTGGAAACACGTGCAGAATGGTTTCTTCTGCGCTGAGCTTGGCTGGCACGCTATCTGCGACCGGGGCAGGCGGCAAGTGCACTCCCACGCCGGCTTTCGTAAGGTTGATCGCACCCAGTCCGAGGAAAATTGCGATCGTCGTGACAATTTCGAAATAGATGATCGAGCGCAGCCCCAGCCGACCCACCTGCCGTAGGTTGGAATGCCCGGCGATGCCCACCACAAGTGTCGCGAACAGCAGCGGAGCGATGATCGTCTTGATCAGCCGCAGGAAAATCATCGCCAGCACGCGAAGATTCGTGGCTGCGTTAGGGAAGTCGTGGCCGACCTCGGCACCCAACAGCATTGCAATAAAGATCCATGCTGTTAGGGTGCGCTTGAACAAGCCATACGCGATCAGCGCTGCCAATGCCGCCCAACGCAGAACCGGGGATACCAGCGACGCGGATTCGCCGGCAATTCGCCAGTACGCAAGTGCGACGCAGCCGAGGGCCGCCGCGGTGACCAGTGCGATGTTTTCGCGTTGGGATAGTGTTTTCTGCATGAAAAGCTGGGTGTCTAGCGCAGGATGTCTTCCAATTCCACTCCGCGGTCGGTGCGCTCGTCGCGATACTTTACGATCACCGGCGTGTAGAGAGACAGTCCCCACTCACCAGCTTTTCCTTTGGTAATCGCACGCGATCCCGGCACGACGACTGCTCCGTCAGGTACTCGTAGAGGTTCAGTTTCGCTGGAGCGATGAATATTCCCTTTTACCAGATCGAACAACGGCGTCGATCGCGTCAGAATGACGCCCGCACCCAGCACCGCTCGCTCGCCAACCTGCGTACCTTCGTAGACGCCACAATTTCCGCCCACAAGGACGTCGTCCTCTAAGATCACGGGCGACGCGTTGATCGGCTCGAGCACGCCGCCGATCTGGGCCGCGGCGCTGATGTGCACGCGCTTGCCCACCTGTGCGCACGACCCCACTAACGCGTGCGAGTCCACCATCGAGCCTTCGTCAATGTAGGCCCCGACGTTGATGTACATCGGTGGCATGCACACGACTGAAGGCGCGACGTACGCGCCAGTGCGTACCGACGAGCCTCCCGGAACGATGCGCACGCGATCTTCCGCGGTGAACTGCCGAATCGGATAGGTATCTTTGTCAACGAACCGCAACACGTTCGCATCGCCGCTCTCCACTAAAGCGCCAATGCGGAATCCCAACAGGATGCCCTTCTTGACCCATGCATTCGTGTGCCAGGTTCCGTCGACCTTGTCGGCGGACCTGATCGTTCCCGCCGTTAATGCGTCGCGGAAACGCTCAAAGCTAGTGCGGGCATCCGGATCATTGACCGCTTCCGCTCCCGCTGCATAGAGTCTTTCGATGGTGGCTTGAAGATCGTGCATGTTGCGGGCAGTATATATGCTCGCTTGATGGCGCTCCAGTGCGAAGCGCCACACCGTACCGCGATGATTCGAAGATCAACCTTATTGCACGGTGACAGAATGTGGCTGCAGCAAGCCGACTTCAGTGACGACCTTCTCCAGCTTCGCCCGGTTTTCCGGCCGCATCGCCACGATGGGAAGCCGATAGACCTCTTCGATCCGGCCCATCATCGACAGCACGGCTTTTGCCGGCCCGGGATTCGACTCCATGAAGTTGGCTTGCATGAGAGGAAGGTACTTGCGGAAGATCAGCCGCGCCATGTCCCACTTGTTGGCCAGGGCGGCTTGAGTCAAGCGCGTCATCTCCGCTGGAATTTCGTTCGACACCACCGAAATGATCCCCACTCCGCCGAGCCCGATCACCGCTAGTGTGATCGCATCGTCTCCGGAAAACACCAGGAATTCCTCCGGCACCGTCGCGCACACCTCTGCGATTTGCGAGATGTTTCCGCTGGCTTCCTTCACGCCAATAATGTTGGGAATCTCAGCCAGTCGCCGCAGCGTTGGCGTCTCGATGTTTGTGCCGGTGCGTCCAGGAATGTTGTATAGGACTATTGGCTTTTGCGAGGCCTCCGCAATCGCCCGAAAATGCTGATAGACGCCTTCCTGGGTAGGCTTGTTGTAGTAGGGCGTGGCGCTCAGGACGACATCCACGCCTCGGCGCGCCGATATTTCTCTGGTCTTGGCTACGGCATCCTGCGTGTTGTTGGAGGTGGCTCCAGCCATGATTGGCACCCGGCCTTCCGCCGCCTCAATCGTCACACCGATTACGCGCAGCCACTCATCGTGGCTCAACGTAGGTGTTTCGCCAGTGGTCCCACACGGCAGAAGAAAATCAATGCCTGAATCAACCTGCCAGCGCACCAGTTGCCGAAGCGCCATTTCGTCGAGGCTGCCGTTTTGCTGGAAAGGTGTGACCAGTGCGGTGCCGCATCCACGCAGTTTCATGGTGCCTAAACTACCTCTTGCAAAATTGTATGGCCTGTCGGCTGTGCAAAATCAGAGCTGGCTAAAAATATCCTTGAAGTCGAAAAATCCGGTTTTACTCACGATCCACTCCGCCGCCAGCACTGCGCCTTCCGCGAAAGCACGGCGCGATTTGGCCTCATGGGTCAGAACGATCCGATCGCCGCCCGACGACAGTTCCAGGGTGTGAATTCCAGCCACATCCCCTTCGCGCTCCGAAGTGATCTCTAGTCGAACGCCCGACGCTTCGTTCAGTACACGCTGTAACGCCACTGCCGTTCCCGAAGGTGCATCCTTCTTGTGGACGTGATGTCGCTCGGTGATATGGCCGGCGTATCCGTGCGACAGCGCCGGGGCGGCGGCCCGGGCAATCTGGAAGAACAGATTCACGCCATAGGAGAAATTCGCGCCGAAGACGAAGCCCGTGCCCGCACGCTCGACATCCTGCCGCACCCGGTCCAACTCGCCATACCAGCCCGTCGTTCCCACCACCATGTTCCTCTTCGCTGCCAAGCACGCGGCGATATTTGCCAGCACCGCTTCCGGAGTTGTGAAGTCGATGACAGCGTCGGCGTCTCGAAGGTTCTCCGCGGTCAACCATGCGCCGCCCGTATTCTCCGCCTCAGCCACGCACCGAATCGTGTGACCGCGCTCCGCCGCCACCTCAGCCACTAGGGACCCAGTTTTTCCTTGTCCTAGTAGTACGAGATGGAGCGAGCGCGTGGTCAATCGAATACCTCCGGATCCACTTCCGAGAAGAATCTCGTATGCAGCCGCTGAATAGCGCCCGGCACATCGGCCTCATCGACCACGAACGACATATTGATCTCTGACGCGCCCTGCGAAATCATGCGCACGTTAATGTCTTTGACTGCGTCGAAGACTTGCGCGGCCACCCCGGGCCTCTCGCGAATGCTTTCACCCACCAGGCAAATGATGGCCATGCGCCCGGAGAACTTTACGTATGCCAGTTTTTCCAGATCGGCAGCAATCGCTGGGATTGCCTCGTTCGAATCTACCGTTACAGAAATGCTGACCTCTGAGGTGGACACAATATCCACCGCGCAGCGATGCCGCTCGAAAATCTCGAACACGGCCGCGAGAAATCCATGCGCCATCAGCATCCGTGCCGCCACGATTTCGATGATCGTAATGCGCTGTTTCGCGGCGATCGCCTTAAACAGCGATTTCGATTTCTGCGTGCGAGCCACGATCCGAGTGCCTTCATTCTCCGGATTGCGAGAATTTAGAATCAGGACTGGAATATTTTTCTCCACGGCAGGCAAGACCGTAGCGGGATGTAGTACCTTCGCTCCAAAATATGCCAACTCCGCCGCTTCGTCGAAACTAATGACCTTGATGCGGTGCGCCTTGGGGCAAATTCGCGGATCAGTGGTCTTCATGCCGTCCACGTCGGTCCAAATCTCGATGCGCTCGGCGTTGAGTCCGGCGCCTACCAGCGCCGCCGAAAAGTCGGAGCCGCCGCGCCCAATCGTCGTCGTGATACCTTCGCGCGTCGAGCCGATAAACCCACCCATCACCGGCACACGTCCCTCAGCGACCAGCGGTTGCGCGTGGACTTGCAATTTGTGATTAATCTCGTCGACCTGCGGAATAGCCCGTCCGTGCTGCCCGTCAGTGATGATTACCTGGCGCGCATCCACCAGCGTCGCAGGAATCTCGCGCGCCACGAATGCAGCAGTAATCACGACACTCGACAGTCGCTCGCCGAACGACACAACATAGTCAGACGTCCGCGGCGTGAGTTCACCCACGGCCGAGATGCCCCGCAACAGTTGCTCCAGCGAATCGAACTCGGCTTGCAGTTCGGAGTGCAACTCGGTGAAGAGGCCAGTCCCCAACAGTTCGCCCGCTGTATTGAAGTGCCGCTCGCGCACCTGCAGGCACAGATCGAGGGCTTTATCGCGATCGCCTCTTCCAGCGGCTGCTGCCATCGCCAGCAGCGTGTCCGTCACCTTGGACATGGCGCTGACCACGACATACGGGTGCTCCGCCAACCGTCCTTTGACGATGCCGGCGATGCGATCGATCGCGGTAGCATCCTCAACTGAGGTGCCACCGAATTTCATCACGATCACGGTATTACCGCCGTCGAGGTTGCTGGAGTCACGCCGTGCATCACGACAGGTAGCCCTGTACTTTGAGGAGTTCGGCGTTCAGCAGCGCAGCGCCGGCCGCGCCGCGAATCGTGTTGTGAGAGAGCACCGTGAACTTGTAATCAAGGACGCCACAGGGACGAAGACGCCCGACGCTGACCGTCATCCCGCCACCACGGTCGAGATCGAAGCGTGGCTGTGGACGGTCCGGGGCCGCGTCGTACACCAGCGGCCGTTCGGGAGCCAGTGGGCATCCCAGTTCATACGGTTTCGATTTGAAGTCACGGATGGCGGCCAGGACGGCCTCGATATCAGCCTTCTGTTTCAACTTCACCGACACCGACTCGGTGTGTCCGTCTTCCACCGCGACGCGATTGCAATGCGCTGTCATGCTGAAGCCGGCATCCTGCACGTGATTGCTGTTCAGTTGGCCGAGGAGTTTCTTCGTCTCCTCCTCCATCTTTTCTTCTTCTTTCGCAATGTATGGGATCACATTGCCCAGAATGTCGAGCGACGCAACGCCGGGATAGCCCGCCCCGCTGACCGCCTGCATGGTCGTCACGAAGAGCGATTCCACGCCAAACGTCTGGTGCAGCGGCGCGAGAGCGACGACCAAGCCGATCGCCGAACAATTAGGATTGGTCACGATGAATCCGCGCGACTTCTTGCGCCAGCTTTGCTGCTCGATCAGCGCGAGATGGTCGGGATTGACCTCAGGAATCACCAGAGGCACGTCTTGCTGCATCCGAAAAGCGCTCGAGTTGCTGACTACGGCGCATCCTGCCTCGGCGAATTTCGGCTCCAGCTCTCGCGCAATACCCGCGTCCAGTGCGGCGAAAATCACGCGGGGAGCGCCCTTCGGCTCGGCCGGCGAAACTAGCATCTGGCGAATCTCGTCGGGGATTGGTGTCTTCAGGCGCCAGCGTGCCGCATCGCCGTATGTTTGTCCGGCCGAGCGGTCAGACGCGGCCAGCCACGTTACTTCAAACCACGGATGGTCTTCGAGCAGTTGAATGAAACGCTGACCGACAACTCCGGTGGCGCCGAGAATTCCGACGGGTATTTTCTGCTGTGACATCGTTATGAAAAGTAGTTTACATCACAGCGGTGGCTGGAATGATGTTGTGTTCTCGACTCGCAACCCGAGAAAAGTTGGTCGGCCACACTGCGGGCAAGCGCGCCGCTCAGCATCATCGCACGGTGAAAAGTTTCAGATGTTCGGCAATCTCTGTCGCGACGGCCTCAACCGTCTTGCCTGACGTATCGATCGTCACTTGCGCGGCCCGATACGAAGGCAGCCGCTGCTCATATAACCTGCGAAATGCATCAGTGTCCGCCGCCAGAGGGCGCGGGTTCTCAGGATCGGGCGCGTCCTCTACGCCGCAGCGTGTCAACATCTCTTCGATCGGAGTTTCGAGAAATACCGTTCGGGCTTCACTTGTGTGCAACAACTCAACATTGTCAGACAGGATGTATGCACCTCCGCCCAGTGCCAGTACCATTGGGCTCAAGCTGCGCGCCAGGCATGCACGCAAAGTTGCGTGCTCAATCGAGCGAAATTCGACCTCTCCCCGTTTCCGGAACAACTGACGCACCGGCATTTGCTCTTGGCGTTCAATCTCTTCGTCTAGGTCGACGAAGTTCCATCCCAGCAATTCCGCCAGGGCGCGCCCGGTAGAGGTCTTACCGCTGCCCATGAACCCCGTGAGCGCGACAATTACGCAGGGGGACTTGGAACCCGCGAAATGGGAGGGTATGTTCACGGTCTTTTACGCAGCATCTTTCGTATGTTCCAGAGTCGTTTCATCATGCCAAGTAAGCGTGACCCTTAAGTAGTACATTAACCGAACCAACGGGGGATTTTGTAGGCCAGTAAACCGTACTATTCTTCCGCGCATGCAACTCATACAAATTGGTCAGACTCCCACCAAGACAATTCTTCAGTTGATTGAAGAAATGTCTGCCAGCCAGTCCGCCGAAGTCGAGCAACTGAAGCGGGCAGCACTGGAGCGGCAAGCCGCCGCGCAACTCCGCCGAACCTCGATGGCCCATCCCCAGCGGGTGCGTTGCATTCGGCCATCGGCCCGAATAGCAAAGCTCGCCCCCTCGTAGTAACGCGATCGCAGCGACCTTCGGCGCTCAGACCCAGTACACCCGATACCCGTGTTGGTGCCGTCTCCACTCGAGTCTCCGCACCCTTGTCTTCCTGACACTTTGCACAAGCGAACCCCCTGCCAGTAGAATTATCGATTACGGCGCAGTGGCTTGGCCGGTTCCATCGCAGCCTGCAATTCACTTAAAGCTTCGTTGGCGAAATCTCGGCACGTCCGCCCCGATTGTTCCCTGGTAGTCAGGCGTTAGTCCATGTCTCTGAAGCAGTCGGAAGCGATCGTTCTGCGAACCTATCCGCTGCGTGAGGCCGATCTTCTGGTCACCCTGTTTACCCGGACAGAAGGCAAGGTAAAAGGTGTCGCTCGCGCAGCTAAGAAGTCGAGGCGGCGTTTCGGTGGAGCACTCGAACCGCTCACCTGCGTGCGGGTGTACTACGAAGATCGCGAGCGGCAGGAGTTGGCCCGGCTGGACTCCTGCGACATTTTGGAGTCACCGCTTTCGACCAGCATAGATTACCCGCGCGTCGTGGCTTTGGAGCACGTGGCCGAGGCGCTCGACGAGTTGTTACCTGACCGCGAAGCCAACGATGCGATTTATCGCCTGGCGGTGTCCGTGCTGCGTCGCTTGCGTAACGGCTCCATCTGGATGCCGTTGACGTATTTTCAGCTTTGGCTGGTGCGGTTGGTTGGATTTTTGCCCGAACTCGGACTGTGCGGCAACTGCGGGCAATCGCTGAACGGTAGCAAGGCGTTTTATCACGCACTGGCTGACGGTTTGATGTGCGTGCGGCACAAGCGGCTGGCTTCGTCGGAGTTGACCGCCGAATCGCGAGAGCGTGCGGCACAGATGTTTCGCAGACCGCTCGACAGTTTTGCGGACGAGTCTTGGACGGCAGCGCAGTGCGTAGACTTGCGGCGATTTTTACTGCAGATCATTGAGCGCCACATTGAGAAGAAGTTGGTAACGGCGGTAATGCTGAACAAGTTGTAGCTCATTCATACAATCCCGGCTTTATCGTGCCGGAGATACTCAGGGAAGAACCCATTGGCTTCTTCGCAAAATGCGCTGACGTTTCAGGAACTCATACTTCGTCTGCAGAACTTCTGGGCTGGCCACGGTTGTGTCCTGCAGCAGCCCTACGATGTCGAAGTCGGTGCCGGAACCATGGCGCCCGAAACGTTTCTTCGTGTGCTCGGTCCGAGGCCCTATCGCGTCGGCTACGTTCAGCCCTCGCGCCGTCCTGCCGACGGCCGCTACGGCGAAAATCCCAATCGACTGTTCAAGCACATGCAGTACCAGGTGATCCTCAAGCCGCCTCCGGCCGATGTTCAGGATCTCTACCTGGCGTCGTTAAGCGCCATTGGCATCGACCTGCGTAAGCACGACATCAAGTTCGAGGAAGACAACTGGGAGTCGCCCACTCTCGGCGCCTGGGGCATTGGCTGGCAGGTCATGCTCGATGGCCAGGAGATCACCCAGTTCACCTACTTCCAACAGTGCGGCGGCATCGATCTCGATCCCATCTCGGCCGAGTTGACTTACGGGCTGGAACGCATCGCCTCATTCCTGCAGGACGTGGACAGCATTTACGACATCACATGGGTTGTCGGGCCCGAAGGGCGCCCTGTGAAGTACGGCGAGATTCGTCTGCAGGACGAGCTCCAATTTTCCGTTTACAACTTCGAGCGGGCAGATGTCGAGAAAGCATGGCAGCATCTGCGGCTGTACGAATCAGAGTGTCAGGCGCTCCTGGACGAGTACAACTCCAGATGGACCAAGCCCGCGGAAGGAGATTCTGGCGAAAGGCGAACGGCGAACGGCGAAGAGCGGCGCCGCTTCCCGGTGCTGGCTGCGCTCGATCTTTGTCTGAAGTGTTCGCACTTGTTCAATATTCTCGATGCCCGCGGAGCCATCAGCGTCACCGAAAGAGTTGGAGTCATCGCTCGTATTCGAGCGCTAGCGGTTGGAGTGGCCAAAGCATACGTCGACCAGCAGTCAGCGGGCGCGAAAAGCGAGGCGCAATCGGACATGAATTTGGAGCAAGTGGCGGCAGGGCAGTGAACGTTCCCGAAGGTTTAGAGCTAATTACTAATCACCAATTACTTTCCAGTGACCCGAATCACATCATGAGCCACGCAAGACGCGAGAAAATTGCAGGACGTTCTTAGAATGGCAGACTTCCTTCTCGAAATCGGCGTTGAAGAGATTCCCGCACGCATGATTGACGGTGCTCGCGAGGAACTCGCCCGCCGCGTCGGCGAGTTGCTGCAGCGCGAACGGCTCGCAGACTCGCCCGCCGTCCAGGTCTACTCGACCCCGCGCCGCCTTGCTGTCCTTGCTCAAGGAGTCTCGCCGTCTCAGGCCGACGTAACCGAGCAGCTCACTGGCCCGTCGCTGAAGATTGCCTACAAAGATGGAGTGCCGACTCCCGCCGCTGAAGCCTTTGCTCGCAAGGCGGGTGTGGACGTAACCACGCTGGAGAAAGTCACCACCCCCAAGGGAGAGTATCTCGCCGCCACGGTGCGGAAGAAGGGGCGCATCGCCAGCGAGATCCTCTCCGAGTCGCTCCCCAAGGAAATCGCCGCACTCTACTGGGCCAAGAGCATGTACTGGCGCGGCAAATCCGCCGAGCGATTCGTCCGTCCTGTTCGTTGGATGGTCGCGCTGCTCGACCAGGAAGTCGTGCCGGTTACGTTCGCTGGTATCGCCGCTGGCGACATCAGCCAGGGACATCGCATTCTCTCTACTGGCCCCGTGAAGATCCAGCACCCGGCCCACTACGCTTCCGACCTCGCCAGGAGTTCAGTGACGGTGAGTGCCGCCGAACGCGAGCAGCGTATCCGCAAAGCGCTCGATGCCGCTACACGAACCATTCCCGGCGCGCGCTGGCGCGAAGACAAGCCTCTCCTCGATACGGTCGTCAATCTCACCGAGTGCCCTTCGGTAGTGCTCGGAAACTTCGATCCCGAATTCCTCGCGCTACCTGCCGAGGTTCTCGTTACCGTGATGCGCGATCACCAAAAATATTTCGCGATCGAGGACGCCGATGGTAAACTTCTGCCCCACTTCCTCGCCGTGCTGAACACCGACGGCGATCCTGACGGCCTCATTCGCCACGGCAACGAACGCGTCCTGCGTGCCCGCTTCAACGATGCCCGCTTCTTCTGGAACACCGATCAGAAAATCTCGCAGCGCGATCGCGTCGACATGCTGAAGACCGTCACCTTTCAGACGGATCTCGGAAGTTACTTCGACAAGACGTCGCGCATGCAGAAGCTCGCCAGCCTCATCTCGACAGTTCTGGAAGAGGCTGGTGTCGCCATTCGTCCGGGAGTGGTTCACAAAGCTGCGCTGCTCTCCAAGGCCGACCTCACCACCGACCTGGTAAAGGAGTTTACTGAGTTGCAGGGCATCGTCGGCGGCCTCTATGCCAAGACCCAACAACTCGATCCGCTTCTGCCGGCCTCGACCGCGGCGGCAATCGGCGATGCGATTTATCATCACTATCAGCCAGAATCGATGGATGACCAGGTTCCGCCGACTCTCGAAGGCGGCGTGCTCGCCATCGCCGACAAGGCCGACACTATCGTTGGAATGTTTGCTCTTGGATGGCAGCCGACAGGCTCAAAAGACCCCTTCGCCCTCCGCCGCGCTGCCAACGGAATCGTCAAGATCATCGCCGAGCACAAACTGCCGCTGCCGATTGCGAAACTTTTCGCCGATGCTCGCGCCGAATACAGCGGAACCGACGCCGAAACCCGCTTCGACCGGAAGTTGGATTTCGACACTTCCATCGCCTCTTTCATGCGCGAGCGCTTGGAGTTTTATCTCCGCGACGTTCGCGGCTTTGCTTATGACGTAGTCAACGCCGTCCTCGCCGCTGGCAGCGACGACATCGTCGACGCTATTCTGCGTGCCGAAGCGCTCACAATGGTGCGCGGCTCCGAAGATTTCTCCTCGATCTCCGTGGCATTCAAGCGGACAAAAAACATCCTCCGCCAGGCGCGCGAAGGCGGTAAGAAAATCGCAGACCAAGTCGATCCCACAGCACTGACCGAGGACTCTGAGCGTGCTCTTACAGTGACCCTACCCGAAGTAGCGGCCAAGGTTCGCCAATTGCGTCAACAGAAGAACTACTCGGCGGCCCTGATCGAAATCAGCCGCCTTCGCCAACCCATCGACCTTTTCTTTGACAAAGTCATGGTAATGGTTGACGACGAACGTGTGCGCGCCAATCGGCTGGCACTGCTGCAGACGCTGTTACAGGAATTTTCAACTATCGCCGATTTCAGCGAGATCGTAACCGAAAACAAACCTTCATAACTTAGAACACAAAGGAAGCACCCCATGAGCACTTCAACGATTGAGACGGAAAAAATGGCAACCCCTGATACGAAAAATGTGAAGTATGTCTACTTCTTCGGCGATAACCACGCCGAAGGCCACGGAAAAATGAAGGACGACCTGGGCGGCAAAGGCGCCGGGCTCGCCGAGATGACCAATGCCGGATTGCCTGTTCCTCCCGGCTTCACCATTCAGACCGAAGCTTGTCGCGAATACATGCGCAACGGCAAGACGTCAGCCCAAGTCGACAAACAGATGGATGAAGCGCTCGGCAAGCTGGAGAAATTGCAGGGCCAAAAGCTCGGCGGCTCCGACAATCCGTTGCTGGTGAGTGTCCGCTCGGGCGCGAAGTTCTCCATGCCCGGCATGATGGACACCATCCTCAACCTCGGCCTCAACGACAAGTCGGTCGAGGGCCTCGCCAAACTCACTGGCAACCCCCGCTTTGCCTACGACTCCTATCGCCGCCTGATCCAGATGTTCGGCAGCGTCGTGCTCGACATTCCCAAGCCCGCGTTCGAAGAGGTATTCGACGGCAAGAAGAAACAGAAGAAGGCCAAGCTCGACACCGACCTCGACGCCAAGGCGCTGCAGGAAGTCATCGCCGAATACAAAAAGATCGTGGTCAAGCACACCAAGTCCGAGTTCCCGCAGAACCCGCACGACCAGCTCGTGATGGCGCGCGACGCCGTTTTCCGTTCCTGGTTGAACGATCGCGCCAAGACCTACCGCCGCATCAACAACATCGACGACATGCTCGGCACCGCGGTCAACGTGCAGGCCATGGTGTTCGGCAACCTCGGCGACACCAGCGGCACCGGCGTCGGCTTCACTCGCAATCCCGCCACCGGCGTCAAAGAGTTTTACGGCGAGTTCCTGATGAACGCGCAAGGCGAAGACGTGGTCGCCGGCATCCGCACGCCGATCCACATTTCCGAGTTGGAGAAGATTCAGCCCGACACCTACAACCAGTTGCGCGACATCACCACTCGTCTCGAAAAACACTACCGCGACATGCAAGACTTCGAGTTCACCATCCAGGACGGCCGCCTCTACATGTTGCAGACTCGCAACGGCAAGCGCACCGGCCGCGCCGCTGTTCGCGTCGCCATCCAGATGGTCGAAGAAGGCCTGATCACCAAAGAAGAAGCTATCTTCCGCGTCGAGCCCAACCAGCTATACGACTTCCTCGTCCCCAGCCTCGCCGAAAAAGGTGTGGACGTTGAAGTGCTCGCCACGGGTCTCCCGGCGTCTCCCGGCGCGGCCGTCGGACAGATCGTTTTCACCGCGGAAGAAGCGGTCGAGAAGTTCCAAAAGGACAAGCAGGCCAAAATCATCCTCGTTCGCAGTGAAACCACTCCTGAAGATATCGGCGGCATGGAAGTCGCTGCCGGCATTCTTACTTCACGTGGTGGGATGACCAGTCACGCTGCGGTGGTCACGCGCGGCATGGGCAAGTGCTGCGTCGCCGGAGCCGGCGACATCGATGTCGATGAGAAAGCTCGCGAGATGCGCGTGAAGGGAAAAGTGCTCAAGGGCGGCGATTGGCTTTCGCTTGACGGCACCACCGGACGCGTCATCAATGGCAAGCTCAACACAGTAGCTGCTCGCCCCGACGATCCTGAACTGGTCAAACTGATGAAGTGGGCCGAGCCGTTCCGCCGCATGGGCGTTCGTGCCAACGCCGATATTCCTCGCGATGCCCTGCAGGCGCGCGCCTTCGGTGCCGAAGGCATTGGACTGTGCCGCACCGAGCACATGTTCTTCGCCGAGGATCGCCTGCCCTACATGCGCACCATGATTCTCGCCAACAACGAGAAGGACCGCCGGGCTGCGCTGAAGAAACTCCTGCCCATGCAGCGTGCCGACTTTGTCGGCGTCTTCCGCGCCATGGACGGATTCCCCGTCACCATCCGCACTCTCGATCCGCCGCTGCACGAATTCCTGCCGCGGCGCGAGGACCTCATGGTCGAGATCGCCAAGCTGGAACTCACCAAGCCGAAGTCCCCGAAGCTGAAAGAGTTGCGCAACCTGTTAAACCGCGTCGAGCAGCTCCACGAAGTTAACCCCATGCTGGGACTTCGCGGCTGTCGTCTCGGTATCACCTATCCGGAGATCACCGAGATGCAGGCGCGCGCCATCTTCGAGGCCGCCGTCAAGGTCGCGAAAGACGGCGTCAAGGTCAAGCCTGAGGTCATGATTCCGCTGACGGGAGGCCTGAAAGAAATGGCCAACCAGGCGGCCATCGTGCGTCGCGTTGCCGATGAGGTCTTCGCCGAGAAGGAAGCCAAAGTCGAATACCTCGTCGGCACCATGATCGAACTCCCCCGCGCTGCCCTGGTGGCCGATGAGATCGCCAAGGAAGCCGAGTTCTTCAGCTTCGGCACCAACGACCTCACCCAGACCACCTTCGGCTTCTCGCGTGACGACGTCGGCAGGATTCTGACGGCGTATCTTGCCGAGGGAATCCTGAAGCAGGACCCGTTCGCCACCCTCGATCAGGAAGGCGTGGGACAACTGATCAAGATGGCGGTGGAGAAGGGGCGTGCGACACGGCCGACGATCAAGATTGGTATCTGTGGCGAACACGGCGGCGATCCCGCGTCCGTCGAGTTTTGCGCGCAGAACGGCTTCAACTACGTCTCGTGCTCGCCCTTCCGCGTGTTGACGGCCCGACTGGCCGCAGCCCAGGCCGGCGCCAGCGCAGAGCTGAAGATCGAAGGTGGCCGGACCAAGTAGTTGTCGGTTGCCAGTTATCAGTTGTCAGCTAAAAGCCCGGCGAAATTGCCGGGCTTTTTTCGTTGTTTTTGCGATGTCTTTGCGATTCGAATGGAGTGAAAGCAGAAACGCCTTACTATCCAAACTGACAACTGACAACAGGCCACTGACAACTTGTTTCAATGCGTCTGCTGCAATTGCGCGATCAACTTTTGCGCCAGATTATTCTCCGACTCTGACCACAGGATGCGCCCCGACAATCCACAATTATTCTGTACGGCGAGCGTGAATGCGATCAGTTTGGCGACGTTGAACCGCACATGTTCTTCATTGGCAGCCGACAACTCCAGTCCTTCGAACAGAAACGGGGTATCGAGCCCGAAATCAACTTCGATGTGTCCGTCGTCGGCGTAAATTCCTTCGTCGAACTGTACACCGTGCACAATGAATCGCACCGCCACCGGACGTTGCACCCACGCATCTCCCGTTTCTTCATCGTTCGGGACCCACAAGTCCCAGAAGGCCTCGAACACGAATCCAAAATCGTCATGCGCAAATTCGTCCGCGACCTCCGCCGCTTCCTCAGGAGAAATCCCGGGATTGAACCGCCGCTCCAGCACCGTCGGCTCCGACCACGCCACCGGATGCACCGACAAATACGTGATCCCCTCGCGCACCTCGGAATATAGAAACTGCCGCATCACTCCCACGGCGCGCGGCAGCATCTCCGCCTCGTGAAAGCTCGGGAACCACAAGCTGAAATTGAGTGAGTCCGCCATCGCCGTATTTTATCGCTCTTCCCCGCTAGACTGGGTGCCCCGCCTACCGGCCTTCCTTTGGCCGGTAGGCGGGGTCTTTCACGATCAACTAAACTTCCGCCTTCAGTCGCGACGCGAACTTCTGCCGCACCTTTTTCACCTTGGGCGCTACCGTGAACATGCAATACGGCTGGAAGGGATGGTTCTTGAAGTAGTCCTGGTGATAGTCCTCGGCAACGTAGAACGTCTGCGCCGGTTCCACTGCCGTAACGATCGGATCGGGAAACACCTTGTCCCGCGTCCACTCCGCGATCACGTCCTCCGCAGTCTTTTTCTGTGTCTCGTCGAGATAGAAGATCACTGACCGATATTGCTCGCCGACATCATTGCCTTGGCGATTCAACGTCGTTGGATCGTGGACAGTGAAAAACACGTCCAGCAGATCGCGGTAGCTGATCTTCTCCGGATCGAAGGTGATCTCTGCCACTTCGACGTGGCCCGTGACCCCGGTGCACACCTGCTCGTACGTCGGATTCGGCCGCCGCCCACCCATATAACCCGACCGTACCAACTCCACGCCTTCCAGTTGCACGAACGCGGCCTCGACGCACCAGAAGCATCCGCCGCCCAAAATTGCTTTTTCAGTCGCCATAACTCGTTAGATGCTCGACTCTGCCAAAATGTTCACCGTAACCCTGAGGGGCCGCCGCTCTTACTAGCCACTAGCCACCGACCACTAGCCACTGGTTACTTCTTCTGATACACCCTCACATAATCCACCAGCATCTGTTGCGGAAATTGTGTGGTCGTATCAGGATTCCCCGGCCACGCTCCACCCACCGCTAGATTCAGCAGCATGAAGAATGGCTGGCCATCAAAGGGCCACGAGGTCGGCTTCGGCGAGGCTGACGGTGTATCCGTCGCATACAAGTTCCCGTCAACATACAGCCGGATCTGCTGCGGTTCCCACTCCGCAGCAAACACGTGAAACCCGTCAGCGAAGTTCTGGCTGTTCGGCAGCGAGTAAGCAGCCGTGTACCCTTCTGGCGGATATCCCGGCGCATGCAGCGTTCCATGTATCGTCGACGGCTCCTTGCCGATGTTCTCCATGATGTCGATCTCGCCACACGCCGGCCATCCGGCCGTGTCGATGTTGTTTCCCAGCATCCAGAACGCCGGCCACATCCCTTGCCCCTTTGGAACTTGGATCCGGGCCTCGAACCGTCCGTATTTCTGCGAGAACAGCCCCTTCGCCTGCAGTCGCGCCGACGTATAGTGGCGGGCGATTCCGTCCGTGCCGGTGTAGTCCTCTTTTACCGCAGTGATGATAAGGTTGCCGCCCGAAACCTGCACATTAGACGGACGCGCCGTATAGGATTCCAGTTCGTTGTTGCCCCAGCCATTGCCACCCGTCTGGATCGCCCACTTGGTAGCGTCGGGCGCCGACCCATTCGCACCATCGAATTCGTCCGCCCAAACCAGCTGATAAGTCGGCGTCGGCGGAGGCACCGTGGAAGTAGTGTTCTGTGTGGCCTGCCCCCCGCAGGACGTCGCAACAGCCACAGTAAAAATCACGATAGGGATCGAAGCTGCCTGAATTCTGAATCGAAAAGAGTGCATCACAAAACCCCAGAAGTTATCCGGACAGGATTCTAGTGCAGTTAACGAAGATTTGCAGTGAAGTAGGTTGGGCAAACCGACAACTGGCTACTGACAACCGACAACTTCCTCACAGTCCAACTTCAATCCTCGACCTCGGATCCAGATAGTCCCGCAGCCCATCGCCAATAAAGTTGAACGACAACACCGCCAGCATCACCGCCCCAGCAGGGAAGAGCACCAGGTGCGGCGCGTCGAACAGGTGCGAACGGGCATCGTTCAGCATTGCTCCCCAAGTTGCCGTCGGAGGCGGTGCGCCCAAGCCAAGAAAACTCATCGTCGCTTCCGCCAGGATCGCCCCCGCCATGCCAATCGCCGCCTGCACAATCACCGGCTGAATAATGTTCGGCAGAATGTGCCGCACGATAATCCGCGAGTCACTCGCGCCCAGCGCCCGCGCCGCCTCCACGAACTCCCGCTCCCTCACCGCCAGCACCTGCGCGCGCACTAATCGGGCATAACCCACCCAGCCTCCAATCGACAGCGCCAGTACCAGGTTGAACAGTCCGGGCCCTAGAAACGCCACAAACGCAATCGCCAGCAGGATTCCCGGGAACGACATGAACGCATTCATCACGATCACGTTCAGAAAGCGGTCGAGAAAGCCGCCGTAATATCCAGCAATCGACCCCAAGATCAGTCCCAGCGTCAGCGAGGCGGCCACCACGCAGCTCCCTACCAGCATCGAAACGCGCGCACCGTAGATGACCCGCGACAGAATGTCCCGTCCCAACTCATCTGTTCCAAACCAGTGTGTCGCCGACGGCCCCATCAATCGCGACGGCAAATCAATGTAGTAGGGATCTTGTGGAGCAATCCAAGGAGCGAAGAGCGCGCAGGTCACGAAGACCACAATCAGTGCCGCTCCCGCGGTGGCCAATAGATTGTGACGCGCTACGCGCTGAATGGATCCAATTTGGACGCCAGTTGCCATGCAGCGCAATCTTAAATCACGGCGCTTGGAAGGCGGCTCGTTGTCCTGAAGACCACTGGCGAAACCAAGGCTTGCGGCGCCAGATGGGCTTCGACGCCGCAGGCCGAATGACTCAATGGCGCTATCGCAATGTGATGTTGCGAATCAGGTAGCTGCTCACCGCACGACCATTGTCTACGCGCTTGTCGATGACCTTCTGCTCGGCCGACTGATCGCCGTACTGCTTCATGCGAAACTCGAACACCTTGTCCGGCAGACCGTCCAATGCCGACATGTTCTTGTAGGTGAGTGAATAGCCAAAGTCCCATTCGTCAGCGCTCGAACGCGTCTGGTTCAGGAACATCTGGTAATCCACAATCAGCCCGGCAGCCTTCTCAGACTCCCAGATGGGCACTACATTCTTCTTGATGTCGGCCATGAACGCGTCGGAGTGGCCCGGCAAAATATGGATCAACACCACGCGCTCGACTGCGCCTTCCTTGTATGGAACCTGCGCGGACGCTGTCGTCAGCGCCAAGAACGTTAGACACAACACCGCAACTGCAAGACAAGATGCTCGCTTCATGCGTTGGTTCTCCTGATGGATTGAGTTTGGAACGTCGAACGAGTCTGACGTATTTCAGAAGTTTCGTATAGACCACAGAGGTAAAGGCTGAGATACCACGAACAGGGGGCGCAGCTTCCCTTCGAAGGTGACTGGCGTTGCAAAACTTCTTCGTTGCGTTCCCGCTTCAGCCTACTAGAATCATCTGTTTGCAACTTTTGCCCCTGCATCCAGGCTTCCGGCCCATGTTGCCCTTCAAGCTCGTTTATAGCGAGAAATACTTCCTCCCCATCGGCGAGCACGTTTTTCGCGCCGACAAATACCGCCTGATTCGTGAGCGCCTCTTCGCCCTCGGCCTGGTGGACGACTCCGATTTCATCGCTCCCCAACCCGCCTCCGAATCCGACGTGATGCTGGTGCACTCCCCGCACTACGTCAACAAGCTCATGGAAGGCAGCCTCAGCGCACGCGAAGAGCTTCAGATGGAGATCCCCTACTCGCCGCAGGTGGTGGACACGTTCCTGATCCACACCGGAGGCTCGATCTTCGCCGCCGAGCTCGCTCTGAAAGATGGGGTGTGCGTCAACCTGGGCGGTGGTTTTCATCACGCCTTCCCTGACCACGGTGAAGGTTTCTGTATGATGCACGACTTCGCTGTCGCCATCCGCAGCCTCCAAAAACGCAAACTCATTCAACGCGCCATGACGGTTGACTGCGACGTCCACCAGGGCAATGGCACAGCCGCGATCTTCGGCGGAGCACACACCATGCCGGCAGCCTTACCCTCCGCTCATCAGGCTTCGGTATTCGGTCTCGCAGGTGGCAAAATGTTGTACGGCAATTCCAAAGACGTCTTCACCATCTCGCTGCATCAGGAAAATAACTACCCCATGTTCAAGCCGCCGTCCTCCATCGACGTGAACTTGCCCGACGGTATCGGTGACGACGATTATCTCGCTTGGCTCGACAACGCTCTCAGTTCGGGGCTGCGCCAGTTCGAGCCAGAACTGATCTGCTACATTGCCGGGGCGGATCCTTATCGCGAAGATCAACTGGGAGGCCTGGCGCTCACCATCGAGGGCTTGAAACATCGCGATGAGCTGGTATTTCGCGTGGCACGTGCTCGCGACATTCCGGTGATGGTGACCTACGCCGGCGGTTACGCCAGGCGCGTGGAAGATACCGTGACGATTCACTGCAATACGGTGATCGCTGCCAAGGAAGTGTTTGGGAGCTAGTAGTTTTCTGTCCTC
>Ga0209380_10000361_pt1 | contig 32002 bp, 33 predicted proteins | sample HubBroMetageWFT6_FD_188347 | JGI IMG/M metagenome (GOLD analysis project Ga0209380, IMG submission 188347) | Warmed and freeze-thawed soil microbial communities from the Hubbard Brook experimental Forest, New Hampshire - Hubbard Brook CCASE Soil... | ecosystem: Environmental > Terrestrial >... | reverse complement strand
GGGCCATACCGACGAACGCGGTACGCGTGAATACAATCTGGCCTTGGGCGAGCGCCGGGCCCAGGCCGTCAAGAACGTGCTGGTGGCGCTCGGCATTCCGGCCTCCCGCATGCAGACGATCAGCTACGGGAAGGAGCGCCCGGCGGTGCCGCACGAGGACGAGTCTTCCTATGCGCAGAACCGCCGCGGCGTCACGGTGGTCAACGGCGGCTGATTGGCCGCGCATTTGTCAGCTGCGGGGCCGCGCGTTCGGCGCACTTTTCAGCCGGCGCGTGACCTCTGGCGCCCTCTTTTTGCCCAAAAACGGTTGTATCAGCTAACGCGCCGGCATGGATCCGCCCCAGCCTGGGTGTGGGCTGTAGCGCGCGCCGGCCGACGGGCGCCAGCGCCCGCCGGCGCACCCGCGTAATCGCAGAGGCCTCTTCCATGTTCCGGCGAACCTTGCTGCCGCGTGCTTCTCTTGCTGTTGCGCTCGGCGTTGCCATCGTCCTGGCATCATCGCCGGGGTTCAGCCAGGACCGCTCCACCGACGAGCGCCTAGACCGCCTCGAGCGCGATCTGAACATGCTGCAGCGGCAAGTCTACCGCGGCGCCCCATCGCCGATGGGCGGTGACGCAGGGGCGGTCAACGTGCAGGTTCGCATGGACCGGCTGGAAGAGCAGATGCGGGAGCTCACCGGCCGGGTCGAGGAATTTACCAATCAGGTCGAGCAACTGCACCAGCGCCTCGAGCAGATCAACGGCGATGTCGATATGCGTCTGGGCCAGACCGCGCCCGGGCCCGGCGCTATTGCGGCAGCGGGCCCGTCGCCGCGGCCGGCGCCGGGGGGCATTGGTTCAGGCTCGCGCTCGCGGCCCCCGGATCCGTATCAGCCGGACAGCGCCGGTCTGAGTCCGCCCGCCTCACTCTTGGCGCCGGGGACGGCGATGCCGCCGCCACCTGGTGGACCGATGCCGGGCGGGCCGCCGACGACGCCGATCTTTGGCACGCTGACTCCGCCCGGGTCCCCGCCGACCTCGCCCGAGCAGGCTGCCGCGAACGCCGGGCGCACCGCGCCCGGCACGGTTCAGCCGAGCGCAGCGCCATCGAGCGGTTCGCCAACCGAGCAGTACAACCACGCCTTTGGCCTGCTGAAACAGGCAGACTATCCCTCCGCCGAGGCGGCGCTCAGAGCCTTCGTTGAGCAGCACCCGAGGGACCCGATGGCCGGCAGTGCGCAGTATTGGCTCGGAGAGACCTACTACACCCGCGGCAAGTACATCGAGGCGGCGGCCGCTTTCGCCGAGGGCTACAAGCGCTATCCGAAAAGCCCGAAGGCCGCCGAGGCCTTGCTAAAGCTTGGCATGTCGCTGTCCCGTGCCGATCAGAAGCAAAACGCCTGCGTCGCGCTGGCCCAGCTCGACCATGATTTTCCCAACCCGGGCGCGACGGTCAAGGAACGCGCCAACGCCGAGAGAAAACGTATCGGTTGCTGAGGCCGCAATGTCTGTCGCCGCGCTGACCGTTGGCGAATTCGCGGCCGCGCTCGACGGGATCGGCGGCTTTGAAGCGCGCCCGTTTATCGCCGTCGCCGTCTCCGGCGGGCCGGACAGCATGGCGCTCGCGTTCCTCGCCGATCGTTGGGCGCGAGGGCGCGGTGGAGAAGCGTGGGCGTTGACGGTCGATCACGGGCTGCGGCCGGATAGCGCGAAGGAGGCGCGAAGGGTGGCGGGATGGCTCGCCGCGCGCGGCATTCCACACGAAATTCTCATATGGAGCGGCGAGAAGCCGAAAACCGGTATCCAGGAAGCCGCGCGTGAGGCACGTTATCGCCTGCTTGCCGACTGGTGTCGTGCGCGTGGCTGCCTGCATCTGTTGACTGCGCATCAGCGTGAGGATCAGGCGGAAACCCATCTCATTCGCCGCCGCGCCGGCAGCGGCGTCGATGGGCTGGCGGGCATGTCCGCCGTGCGCGAACTCGACGGCTGCCGGTTGGTGCGGCCGCTGCTCGACGCACCGCGCGCGCGCCTCGGCGCGCTGCTCGCGGTCGAGCGGCACCCGTTCTTGCGAGACCCGAGTAACGAGAACCCGGCTTACGAGCGCGCGCGGCTTCGGTTGGACACGGATTCTCTCGATATCGGACACCTCGATGCCGCAATTGAAGCCGCCCGGGAGTGCGGCCAGTCGCGGGTACAGCGCGAGCGGGTGCTCGACCGGGTGCTGGCGGAGAGGGCGGTGCTGCATCCGGCGGGGTTTGCCGTTCTCGATCCAGCGGCACTTGGCGCGCTGGATGCGAATGTCGCGGAACGGGTGCTGGCCCGCATCGCCGCCACGATCGGCGGCGCGCGCTACCCGGTGCGACGGGCGCGGATTGCCCGGTTGCGCGCTGGGTTGAGTATGGCACCCGAGCGCGCCCGTACGCTCGGCGGGTGCCGGTTCGTACCGTGGCGCGGCCGGTTGCTGGTGCTGCGCGAGCTTGCCGCCGCCGAGCCGGCGGTGCGACTTGAGCCGGGGGAACGCCGCTCCTGGGACCGACGCTATGCTGTTTGCCTTCGATCGACCGCAGACCGCGCATTTACCCTCGGGTATCTGGGCCGCGGCGGCACCGCCGGGCTGCGGCGTCGCGAGATGGCCGGCCCGGAAAGCCTGCCCCCGTTCGTCCATACAGTGCTGCCGGCTGTCTGGGATGAAGAGGGGCTTGCCGCGATACCGGCGCTAGGTTATCGCCGAGCGTCGGAAATGGTTTTGCCGTGCCTCGGTTTCCGTCCGGCAAACCCGCTCACAACGGCGGGCTTTACAGTTGTTTAATGCGGGGAGCATCCTATCTTTTGCTGGCGCGGAACCCCCGACGCTTTTGACGCGGCGTGGACTGGGGCGTGGTCTCCGAGGCGCTTTTGAAAGGCCTGCAGCGTGAACAATTTCGGCAAGAATCTCGCCCTCTGGATTGTCATCGGCCTGCTTCTCGTCGCACTTTTCAATCTGTTTCAGACCTCCTCGAGCCGCGGCCCGCAATCGACGCTGGCCTTTTCCGACTTCCTCAACGACGTCAATCGCGGCCAGGTCACCGACGTCACGATCCAGGGCAACAACATCAACGGTCATTTCACTGACGGCCGCGCCTTTACGACTTATGCGCCGAGCGACCCGGGCCTCGTCGGCCGCCTGATGGACAAGGGCGTCCGCATCACCGCGGCGCCGCTTGACGAAAACGTGCCCTCGCTGTTTGGCATCCTGGTGTCCTGGTTCCCGATGCTGCTGTTGATCGGCGTGTGGATCTTCTTCATGCGCCAGATGCAAGGCGGCGGCGGCCGGGCCATGGGCTTCGGCAAGAGCCGGGCGCGGCTTTTGACCGAGAAGGTCGGCCGCATCACCTTCGAGGACGTCGCCGGCATCGACGAAGCCAAGCAGGAGCTCGAGGAGATCGTCGAGTACCTGAAGGACCCGCAGAAATTCCAGCGGCTCGGCGGCAAGATCCCGAAGGGCGTGCTGCTGGTCGGCCCGCCCGGCACCGGCAAGACCTTGCTGGCGCGGGCGATCGCCGGCGAGGCCAACGTGCCTTTCTTCACGATCTCGGGCTCCGACTTCGTCGAGATGTTCGTCGGCGTCGGCGCCAGCCGGGTGCGCGACATGTTCGAGCAGGGCAAGAAGAACGCGCCCTGCATCATCTTCATCGACGAGATCGATGCCGTCGGCCGGCATCGCGGCGCCGGGCTCGGCGGCGGTAACGACGAGCGCGAGCAGACCTTGAACCAGTTGCTCGTGGAGATGGACGGGTTCGAGGCCAATGAAGGCGTCATTCTGATCGCAGCCACCAACCGGCCCGACGTTCTCGATCCCGCTCTGCTGCGGCCGGGCCGCTTCGACCGGCAGGTCGTGGTGCCGAACCCCGATGTCGCCGGCCGCGAAAAAATCCTCAAAGTGCATATGCGCAAGGTGCCGCTCGCCTCGGATGTCGACCCAAAGGTGATTGCGCGCGGCACGCCGGGCTTCTCCGGCGCTGACTTGGCCAATCTCGTCAACGAGGCGGCGCTGATGGCGGCGCGCCGCGGCAAGCGGTCGGTCGCCATGGGCGAGTTCGAGCAGGCCAAGGACAAGGTCATGATGGGCGCCGAGCGCCGGTCGATGGTCATGACCGAGGACGAAAAGAAGCTCACGGCCTATCACGAGGCCGGGCATGCGCTGTGCATGCTCTACGCCGAGGCGCACGAGCCCTTGCACAAGGTGACGATCATCCCCCGCGGCCGCGCCCTCGGCGTGACGATGTTCCTGCCCGAGCGCGACAAGTACAGCCAGTCGAAGGTCGAGATAAAAGCGATGATGGCGAGCCTGTTCGGCGGCCGCGTCGCCGAGGAGCTGATCTTCGGGCCGGATAAGGTGACGACCGGCGCCTCCGACGACATTCGCCGCGCGACGGGGCTTGCGCGTCGCATGGTGACCGAGTTCGGCTTTAGCGAGAAATTGGGGCCGCTGCGCTACGCCGACAACGAGGAGGAAGTTTTCCTCGGCCACTCCGTCACGCAGCGCAAGAATGTATCGGACGCGACCGCGAAGCTGATCGACGAAGAAATCCGCCGCATCATCGACGAGGGCGAGCGCACGGCGCGCGAGATCCTGACCGGCCATCTAGAAGAGCTGCATCTCTTGGCCAAGGGTCTGCTCGAGTACGAGACCCTGTCGGCGGATGAGATCCGGCGCTTGATCAAAGGCGAGCGGATCGTGCGCGACACCGGCCCTGCGGGGCCCGCGACGCCCGAGGAGCCGCGCCCGGGCCGGCGCAGCTCGGTGCCGCCTTCAGGCCGGCCGACCGGGCTCGAACCGGAGCCGCAGCCGGGCGGGTAGCCATCTTGCTCCCGTTCTAGCGATCGTTCTCTGTTAGGATGCCCGCCGTTGCCAGGCGCTAATCCTGGCGGCGGTGGAAAATAGGGCAGGGGGACGGGAGAGCGCGATGGCGCGCAAATTGTTCGGGACGGACGGTATCCGCGGCACCGCCAATATCGAACCGATGACGCCGGAGACGGCGCTCAAAGTGGCGATGGCGGTCGGCGACTGTTTCCACAACGGCAGCCACAAGCATCTCGTTGTCATCGGCAAGGACACGCGGCTGTCTGGTTACATGCTCGAACCGGCGTTGACCGCCGGCTTCATCACGATGGGTATGGACGTCGTTCTGGTCGGCCCGTTGCCGACTCCGGCAATCGCGATGCTGACGCGGAGCCTCAGGGCCGATGTCGGCGTCGTCATCTCGGCCTCGCACAACCCCTTCGCCGATAACGGCATCAAGCTGTTCGGCCCGGACGGGTACAAGCTATCCGACGAGCTGGAGCTGAAGATCGAGGCAAGCCTCGAAAACGGCCCGTCGCGTCGGGCCGCGGCGTCGGAGCTCGGCCGCGCCAAGCGGCTCGACGACGCCGGTGGTCGCTACATCGAGTTTGTGAAGCAAAGCTTCCCGAAAGGACTGCGGCTCGACGGGCTGCGCGTTGTCGTCGATTGCGCGCACGGCGCCGCGTACAAGGTCGCCCCGACCGTGTTCTGGGAATTGGGCGCCGAGGTGTTCCCGATCTCCGTGTCGCCCGACGGGTTCAACATCAACCGCGAATGCGGCGCCCTCGCGCCCGAGCAAATGCGCCAGGAGGTGCTGGCGCGGCGGGCGGATATCGGCATCGCGCTCGATGGCGACGCCGACCGGCTGATCGTCGCCGACGAACGCGGCGTCATCCTCGACGGCGACCAGCTGATGGCGCTGATTGCGAGCAGTCTGGCGCGCAGCGGCCGACTCGCCGGCGGCGCGATCGTCGCGACGGTGATGTCAAATCTCGGCCTTGAGCGCTGCCTCGCCGGGCAGGGCATCGCCCTGCATCGGACAGCGGTCGGCGACCGCTATGTCGTCGAGAAGATGCGCGGCGTCGGCTGCAATCTCGGCGGCGAGCAGTCCGGGCATATCATCCTCAGCGATTACGCCACCACCGGCGACGGGCTGATCGCGGCGTTGCAGGTACTGGCCGCCATCGTCGAGACCGGGCGACACGCAAGCGAGGTGTGCCGGGTGTTCGAACCGGTGCCGCAGCTGTTGCGCAACGTCCGCTACGGCGACGGCAAGCCCCTCGAAGCGGCGAGGGTACAGCAAGCGATCGCTGCGGCTGAAGCCCGGCTCGGCAATACCGGCCGGCTGGTCATCCGCAATTCCGGGACTGAGCCTGTTATCCGCGTGATGGCGGAGAGCGAAGACAAGGCGCTGCTCAAAAGCGTTGTCGATGAAGTGTGCCAGGCGGTTCTCGCGGCCGCTCAGAGCACTGAGGCAGTGGAGTCGCCGGCTCGGGCGGCGGAGTAATGCCTAGGTGGTAGAATGAAGGGGCGGGTGCTGATCGTCGCCGGATCGGATTCGGGCGGCGGCGCCGGGATCCAGGCCGACATCAAAACCGTCACGATGCTCGACGCCTTTGCCGCGACGGCCGTCACAGCGCTGACCGCGCAGAACACCGAAGGCGTCTTTGGGGTGCTGCCGATCGCCCCCGACTTCATCCGGCAGCAGATGGAAGTCGTGCTCGACGACATCGGCGCCGACGCGATCAAAACCGGTATGCTGCACGACGCTGGTGTGATCGAGACCGTGGCCGCCGTGCTGGCCGAGCGCGCAGCCAACGTGCCGCTCGTGGTCGATCCCGTGATGGTGGCGAAGGGCGGCGCGCCGCTGATCGAGCCCGGTGCGATCGATGCCCTCAAGCGACTCCTTGTCAGCCGGGCGACAGTGCTGACACCGAACCTGCCGGAAGCCGAAATCCTCGCCGGGCGCAAGATCGAGGGCCGCGCGGCGATGGAAGCGACCGCGACGGCGATGCTCAAGCTCGGTTGCCGTGCGGTAGTGCTGAAAGGTGGACATCTGGCCGGCGACACGGTTTACGACGTGCTCGCCAGCGCTTCCGGTCTTCGCGTCTGGGAAAGCCCGCGCATCGACAGCCGCCATACGCACGGCACCGGCTGCACACTCGCCTCGGCGGTCGCTACCGGTCTCGCGCAAGGAATGGCCGTCGAAGCGGCCGTCGATCGCGCCCGCGACTACGTCCAACGTGCGATCGCCAGCGCCCCCGGTCTCGGCCATGGTCACGGCCCGCTCGACCACGCGCATCCGTTGCGAGGCGGCGGATAGGCCGAAAAGGGGAAGAAAATGACGAGAAGAGGCGTCGCCGCCGTCATCGCGCTCGTGCTTGCATCGATAACGATCGACGCTGCCGCGCAATCGCCGGGTAAGGTCTACCGGGTCGGATTTCTGACGATCGGAGCCGCGAGCGTTCCGGTCGTGTCGGCGACCTTGGATGGCCTCGTTCGAGGCCTGGAGCGGCACGGCTATTCGGTCGGCACCAATCTGCTGATCGAAAGCCGTTTTGCCGACGGTAATGCGGACCGGTTGCCCGGGCTGGTGAAGGAGTTGCTCGGCAGCGGGGTCGATGTGATCGTGACATTGAGCTATCCCGCGGCGCGCGCCGTCAAGGAAGGCACGACGACCGTGCCGATCGTCGTGGCCGGCGCTAGTGACCCGGTTGAGACCGGCTTGGTCGCGAGCCTCAGCCGGCCTGGCGGCAACATCACCGGAATTTCGGACATGGCCGCCGAGTTGTCCGCCAAGCGTCTGGAACTGCTGAAGACGGCGGTTCCGAGTCTGAACCGTGTAGCGATACTGTTCAACGCCAAGGATGCCGGCATGACCGCGCGCTATCGGAAAGCGTCTGCGGCGGCCGCGACGATGGGCATCACGGTACAGTCGCTGGGCGTCCGGGAGCCTGACGATTTCGACGCGGCATTTGCCGCGATGATCGGAGAAATGCCCGGCGGGATCCTGATGGTCACGGATGTCCTGACCAATCTGAACCGCAAGCGGATCATCGAGTTTGCCGCCGCTCATCGGGTGCCGGCGATCTTTGAATTGGAATACCTTGTCCGAGAGGGCGGGCTGATGTCGTATGGCGTCGAGCGCAGCGAGACCAGCGAGCGCGTTGCCGATCTGATCGACCGCATCTTGAAGGGCGCCAAGCCGGCCGATCTTCCGTTCGAGCAGCCGACCCGCTTCCGTTTCGTGATCAACCGCAAGACCGCCGATGCGCTCGGCCTTGCCATTCCTGAATCGCTGTATGACCGCGCCGACGAGGTGATCGAATAGGCGGAAAGGTACGAGGAACTGGACCAATGCAGCTTGAGTTCGTGACGATCGACGTCTTTACCGAGCGCCGGTTCGGCGGCAATCCGGTGGCGGTCGTTTTGAACGGTGACGGGTTGACGACGGCGCAGATGCAGTCGATTGCCGGCGAGTTCAACCTGTCGGAAACGACCTTCGTGCTTCCGCCAAAAGAGGCCGCGCATACGGCCGAGGTGCGGATCTTCACACCCAAGGCCGAGCTGCGCTTCGCCGGCCACCCCAATGTCGGCACCGCGTTCGCGCTCGCCAACCGCGGCAGAATTTATGGCCGCCCAATCGGCGATCCGCTGCTGTTCGAGGAGAAAGCGGGTCTGGTGCCGTTGGAGTTGCTGAAGGACGGCGCGACGATCCTCGGGGCCCGGCTCACCGCTCCGCGGCCTTTGTCGCGGGGCGGCGACGTCGCCGCCGATGTGGTCGCGATGGCATGCTCACTCGCCGTCGACGACATCGAGACGCGACATCACGCTCCCTGCGTTGCTTCGTGCGGGACGGCTTTCATTTTTGCCGAGCTGAAGACACAGCAGGCGCTGGCGGTGGCGCAACCGCAACCCGAAATCTTTGCCCAGCATTTCCCGGTCGATGGCGCGACCGGCATCCATCTTTACGTCTTTGACGGTGTCGCGGGTGTCGACATCCGGGCGCGGATGTTCGCCCCCTTGCACGGCGTCCCTGAGGACCCGGCGACCGGCAGCGCCAATGTGGCGCTCGCCGGGCTGTTGGCAAGCCTGCGGCCCGGGCCCGACCTTTCGCTGCACCTGCGGATCGCGCAGGGGTTCGAGATGGGCCGCCCGAGCCTCCTCGATGCCTCCGCCGAAAAGCGCGCCGGAAGCGTCGTCGAGACGCGGATCGGCGGGCGCTGCGTCCCGGTGATGGCCGGGACAATCGAGATCTGAAACTTGCCCCGCGGTTGAAAGCGCGGGAACATCCGCATCGGCCAAAATACAAGGGGAGGCTCGGATGCGACGCGTCGTTCTGGCGGCTGTTTGTTTCGTCTTAGTCGCGACGCCGGCGCTGGCGCAGAGCAAGGCGGATATCCAGAAATTGAATGACCAGTGGGCCGCCGCCTTCAACAAGGGCGACGCGGCGGCGGTGGGGGCGATGTACACGGCCGATGCCTACGTGCTGCCGGCCGGTGGCCAGATGGTCAAAGGCCGCGCCGGCATCGAGGGCTTTTGGCGGGGCGCGATGCAGCAGCTCAGCGACATCAAGATCACGACCTTGGACGTGAAGCCGCTGGGCGGCAACGCGGTGCGGGAAATCGGCACCGCCAGCTTTAAAACCAAGACTCAGCCGCCGCAGGATGGCGCCCTCAAATACGCGGTCGTCTGGCAGAAAGAGGGCGGCCGATGGAAGCTCCTGCAGGACATCTGGAACATGGATAAATAGGCGCCTGATCCAATTTTAGTCGCGTCGTTGCGAGGAGCAGAAAGCGACGAAGCAATCCCGATCGCCTGTGGCAATGCGGCGCGGGATTGTTTCGCTTCGCTCGCAATGACAGCAGGCCGCGATCCGCTTTAAGCTGCCTGCCGAAAACGGAGGCATTTCATGGCAAAGACATACCGGGTCGCCGTCATCGCCGGCGACGGGATTGGGCGCGAGGTGGTGCCGGAAGGCATCGCCGCCTTGGAGGTGGCGGCCCGGCGCTATGGCTTCGCATTCGAATGGCGCGAATTCGACTGGAGCTGCGAGACCTACGCCAAGACCGGGCGGATGATGCCGGAGGACGGGCTCGACCAGCTGCGCCCGTACGACTCGGTCTTTCTCGGCGCCGTCGGCTATCCGGGCGTTCCCGACCACATCTCGCTCTGGGGGCTGTTGATCCCGCTTCGGCGCCAGTTTCAGCAGTACATCAACCTGCGGCCGGTGCGTCTGATGGCTGGGGTCGACACACCGCTCAAGAACCGGGCGCCGGGCGACATCGATTTCTATGTCGTGCGTGAGAACAACGAGGGCGAGTATTCCTCAATCGGCGGCCGCCTCTACGAGGGCACGGACGCCGAGATGGCGATGCAGCAGACCGTGTTCACAAGGCGCGGCTGCGACCGGGTCATGCGCTACGCGTTCGAGCTGGCGAAGACCCGTCGGAAGCACCTCACCTCGGCGACCAAGTCGAACGGCATCATTCACACGATGCCCTACTGGGACGAGCGTTTTGCCGCGATCGCCCGCGAATATCCCGACATCAAGACCGACCAGTACCACATCGATATTCTGACGGCTCATTTCGTGCGCCATCCCGACTGGTTCGATGTCGTGGTCGGCTCCAACCTGTTCGGTGACATCCTGTCGGATCTCGGGCCGGCTGTGGTCGGGTCAATCGGGATCGCACCCTCGGCCAACATCAACCCCGAGCGCGAATACCCCTCGATGTTCGAGCCGGTGCACGGCTCGGCCCCCGACATCGCCGGGCGGGGCATCGCCAATCCCATTGGCCAGATCTGGTCGGGCGCGATGATGCTCGACCATTTCGGCGAGAAGGACGCGGCCGAAGCGATCGAGCGCGCGATCGCCGAGGTGCTCGCCGAAGGCGGGACCCGAACGCCGGACCTCGGCGGCAATGCCGGAACAAAGGATCTCGGCGCGGCGGTCGCCGCGGCGATCCGGTGAGTGCGGCGCGGCTAGGTTCCGGGCCGACCGCGCCAGCCGGTCAGTACGCCGAGGAACAGTGCCGTGCCGAGGCCCCAGAGGCCATTGACGATGGGCCCGACGAGGAGCCCCGGGAAATGGAAGCCGTAGCCGAGGGGCAAACTCTTCAAAGGCGCTACGATGAACCATGACGCCCCGGTTGGGAAAATCGCGCCGAAGATAATAGCCGCCACCCAATAACCGCCAGGGCTGCGGGCGAGCCAAGGCTCGACTAGCACGAAGACGATGCCCCAGATGCCGCCCCAGAAGGCGAGCGAGATGACCTGCGGCACCCCAAACGGCGGCACCGGCGCCGTATTATAGGGAGTGCCCGGAGTCACGCCGATCAGGTGCAGTATCTCAAGCCCGATCTGATGAAAGGTGAGGGTGGCAAGAAAGGCCGCGGCAAAGCCCAGCACCAGCCGCGACACAGAGGTGGAATAGGTCAGCGAAGCCGATCGCGCCATTGCGGTTTTCCCCCATTGCCGGCCGCCAAAAGGCCGCGGACCATCTCAACTCTTATACGATGGCACGATAGGGCTTATACAACTTGCCTTGCGCTCTGGACAAGGTCGACGCCCGCGAGGGCCGAGCTTGCCGGAGCCCGCAAGCGTTCGCTGACGAAACAGGAGATTGGCATGACCGCAATAGAAAATGGCGCCCTGCTGCTCGGGCGTCTGCTGTTAAGCGCGATTTTTGTCTCGGGCGGCTGGTCGAAGCTGCTCGGCGCCGCGGGGACCCAGGCGTATTTCGCGAAGCTTGGGCTGCCGCTGCCGGAAGTCGCCTGGGTGGTTGCGGTCGTCGTCGAGCTGGGCGGCGGGCTTGCGATCCTGTTCGGGATTTTCACTCGTTTCGTCGGGATCGTGATGGCGATCTGGTGCGTTGCCACCGCACTGGCCGCGCACACGAATTTCGCCGACCGCATGCAGGAAATTAATTTCTACAAGAATATGGCGATGACGGGCGGCTTCCTTTACGTCGCGGTGGTGGGCGCCGGGGCGTGGAGCCTGGACGCATGGTGGTTCGGCAGGGCGCGCGTTCCGGGGCACGCGTAGATCGGGCTGGTAGCCAGCGGATCGCTCGCGACGATGCGGCAGTTGGTCACATAAAGACCGGCCGCACCGGCCGGGCGTTGAACATTGTCTTGATCGAGATATGGTCCATTGCGCGTATACGCGGCAATGGCCGCGAGGAGCCCCGATGGTCCGTTCGCTCGAGCAAATCACGATGCGCAAAGTTTATTTGCGCATCCTGCCCTTTGCCGCGCTCACCTATTTCTTCTGCTACCTCGACCGGATCAATGTCGGCTTCGCCGCATTGACGATGAACAAGGATCTCGGTCTAGACCCGGCGATCTACGGCATGGCGGCCGGCGCGTTTTTCTGGGGCTACGTGCTGTTCGAGGTGCCGAGCAACATCATTCTGGAAAAGGTCGGTGCGCGTCTTTGGATCGCGCGGATCATGGTCACCTGGGGGGTCGTCTCGGGGGCAACCGCCTTCTCGAGAGAGCTCGCGCCCATTCTGGCTCCAATTGTTACGGTGCCTTTAGTTCATCTGGGCATCATCTCGGCGGAAGCAGCATCAGCGAACCCCGCACCTTACAGCTTCATGGTTATCCGTTTCCTCCTGGGCCTCGCCGAGGCCGGACTGTTCCCCGGCTTCGTGCTTTACTTCACCTACTGGTTCCCCGACCGGTATCGCGCGCGGATCAATTCAGGGTTCACGCTGGCGCTGCCGATCGCGGTGGCGACCGGCGCCCCGATCTCGACCTCGCTGCTCAGCCTCGATGGTCTCTGGGGCCTCAAGGGCTGGCAGTGCATGTACCTTTTCGAGGCGGTCCCGACCGTACTGATCGGCGTCGCGGTGTTCTTTTATCTAACCGACAAGATAAGTGACGCTACCTGGCTGCAGCCGGACGAGCGCCGCTGGCTGGCTGAACGCATCGCCGGCGAGCGGTACCAGATCGAGACAAAGGATCGGGTGAGCATTCTCCGCTCGTTCTGGGATCCGAAGGTCCTATGGCTGTCGCTGAATTATGTCGGCATCGTCACCGCCAGCCTCGGCATGCTGCTGTTCCTGCCGACGATTATAAAAGAGCTGGGCATCTCCAACATGCAGGTCGGCTGGGTCACGATGATCCCCTACACCTGCGGTGCGATCGCGATGGTGTTTTGCGGCTGGCTTTCCGACCGCATCGGCGAGCGGCGCTGGACGCTTTTCTGGACCTGCCTCTTGTCCGCCGTCGGGCTCGTCATCGCTGGGCTGACGATCGGCACTTGGTGGTCGGTGGTCGGCATGTCGATCGCCGCCGCGGGATTCTATGGCACGAAGGGTCCGTTCTGGTCGATGCCGACGATGTTTCTGACCGGCGCGGCCGCGGCTTCGGGGATTGCCTGGATCAATTCGCTCGGCAACCTGGGCGGGTTTTTCGGCCCGAGCATGGTCGGCTGGGCCAGGGAGCTGAGCGGCAGCTATGCGGGCGGGCTTTATGCGCTCGCCGCCTGCTCCGTGGCTTCCTCGATCATCTCGCTGTTCTGGCTGCGCATCCCGCAAGCGGTTGCGCCAGGCGAGGAGTACCCGCTTCCCGCTGAATAAGCTTGGCAAGGCGACGGCCGCAGCCATCGCCTTTGCTCGGCTAGGCTGGTGGCGCGACCGAGAGACGCCCGGTTACGCCGTGGCGTTCGATCAGGTTGGTGATCAGGCCGGATTTCTTCGCCTCCTCGACAAACTCGCGCAGGAAGGCAAACGCCGCCGCGTTCTTTTTCGGCGTGCCCACGGCCTGCTGCACCGCGGTAAACTGACCATCGAGGATGCGCGATCCGGGCAGCTTGGCGGCGACATCGATCAGACCGGGACGCAGCCCGGCATAGGCGTCCATCTTCTGGTCGACGAACGCCTTGATCGCGGCGTCGGCATTGTCGAATTGCAGCAACTCGCCTTTCTTGAAGTTGTTTTCGAGCCACAAACCGTAGGCGCTGCGCGCCGTCACCGCGGCGCGCTTGCCGGGCTGGTCTACCTCCGCGACGCTTTGGATCGGCGAGCCGGCCGGTACCAGATAGGTCGCCTCGATCTCGCAATAGGCCGCGGTGAAGTTGATGACCGCGGCGCGCTGCGGCTCGGCGCCGATGTTGCCGATGTCCCAAAGGCCCTTTTCGGCGTCATCGGCGATTTCGCCGGGTCGGGCGTAGGGCACGTATTTGACCGGCACGCCGAGCCGGGCGGCGATCGCCGCCGCCATGTCGGGCGAGACCCCGGAGGGATCGCCCGAGGGATCCTTGCCGGTCACCAGCAGGAAATTGCCCATGTTGATCGCGGCGCGCAGCACGCCGGTCGGGGCAAGCTCGGAAACGACTTGTTGAGACGGTTGCACAGGCATGGGGCGGAAATCCGGAAATGTGAGGCCAAATCGGTCGGGAGGCGAATTGTCGAGTGCATCGGGGCGATAAATCTCCTCTGCCGCGACCTTGGCCTAAGCGGCGCTGCTGAGCAAGGCGAGTGCGCCACCGCTGTCGCGATCCACTTCATGCACTACAACTTTGTGCGCATCCATCAAAGCGTGCGGCTAACCCCGGCGATGGCAGCGGGTGTGACGGCCAAGCCTTGGTCATTGACCGACATGGTTCGGGTTATCGGAGATTGGGAAGCGGAGCGTTCGGCGAAACTGGGCGAAAGGCCGGTCGGGTAAGCCTAAATGCAGCTTCGGCGATATTGGTTTCGGTTCGACGATAGCGCGCCGATTCCGGGCGCATCGCGATCCCGGCTTGGCTATGGCGTCACCGCATGGACCGAGGAAGACGCCATGGCGCTTTTGCGCGAGGCGGTGTTTCACGGCAAAGAACTATCAGGAATAGCGGCCGTGATTGCTGATGTAGATGTCTCGACACTCGACCCAGATCATATCCTGCCGAACATGGAACCGCCGAACCGGCGTGGCGTCTGGTTTCCGCGCGGTTTCATCCCGTTACAAGCAAACTGACCCACTACCTACCCGCGCCATTACTTGCGGCAATTAACTTCCGATGTCACATTACGAGTTTCGCACAACCACACTGGGACCGGTCGGGAACAGCAAGCGCACCGATCCCGTTGAGTTTTGACGCGCTACGTGTAGGAGCAGTCCCGATGGCAGCCGCCGCCCGCCCGTATTGGACCGGGTTTCTGAAGCTTTCGCTCGTCACGATCGGGGTGCGGCTCTACACCGCAACCAGCGAGCGCGACCGGGTCCATTTTCACCAGATCCACGAGCCCTCGGGCGAACGGGTCCGGCAACAGCTGATCGTGCCCGGCATGGGCCCGGTCGAGCGCGCCGACATCGTCAAAGGCTACGAATACGAGAAGGGCCGCTACGTCACGGTCGACCCCGACGATCTGAAGCGGCTGCGGCTCGAGACCACCGACACGATCGATATCAGCGAATTTGTCGAGGATATCGACCCGATCTATTTCGACTCGCCATATTATCTCGTTCCGGACGGCAGCGTTGCCGAGGAAGGCTACCGGGTCATCCGTGAAGCGCTGCGCGAAACCGGCAAGACCGCGGTCGGCCAGGTCGTCATCAATGGGCAGGAACGGATCATCGCGATCCGTCCGCTCGGCACCGGCCTCCTCGGCAACTCGCTCCGCTACCAGGACGAGATCCGCAAGCCGGAGGATTTCTTCGGCTCGATCGCCGCGGATTCGGTCGACGAAGACCAACTGGCGATCATGGACCAGATCATCAAGCGCAAGACCCGGTCGTTCGACTCGAGCAAATTCGTCGACCGCTACCAGAAGGCGGTGCGCGAGCTGATCGACGAGAAGCTTGAGGGCCGGCTGGCGCCGGCAGAGCCGGAGCGGAAGCCGGCGCAGGTTATCAACCTGATGGACGCGCTGAAACGCAGCCTCGCCGCCGAGGAGAAAGGCGAGGATGCATCGCCGCGCCGCGCAGCGAGCCGCGCGACCGCGGAACCCGAGAAACCGACGAAAGCGGCCTCGCGCGGCCGAAAGGCTGCCGCCGGGTCGAGCACCCAGCGCAACCTATTGCTGCCGGTTGACGGCGGGCGCGCCAAGGCCGACAAGGCCGACAAGGCCGACAAGGCCGCAGCCCGCGCCGAACCCGCCGGCAGGTCCCGCAAGCGGGCGTGATCGGTCGACTCCGCGCTACCGGTTCTTGTGTCCGCGCAGAGCCGATCCGCTTGGCCGCGCATTGACGGCGCGGGATGTCTCGCGGGAAAACTGCGCGCGAGGAAGCGCGTAGGAGGGCGGTATGGCCGATATTCGTATCGTGGCGACGGGTTTGCTTTTCCCGGAGGGCCCGGTGGCGATGGCCGACGGCTCGGTCATTCTCGGCGAGATCGCCGGCGGCGCGGTGACCCGGATCGCGGCGGACGGCAGCAAGACCGAGATTGGCAAGGCGGGCGGCGGCCCTAATGGGCTGGCGCTCGGCCCCGACGGCGCGCTCTATGTATGCAACAATGGGGGCAACGTCTACGAGACCACCCCGTCCTTTCTGTCGACCGGGCCGTCGCCGGACTACAAGGGCGGCTATATCCAGCGCATCGACCCGAAGACCGGCGATACCAAGGTCCTCTATACTCATTGCGGCGCGCACAAACTGTCGGCGCCGAACGACATCGTCTTCGACAAGCAGGGCGGGTTCTACTTTACCGACCTCGGCAAAAGGCGAGCGCGCGACCGCGACCATGGCGGGCTCTACTACGCGCGGCCGGACGGCTCGAAGATCACCGAAATCGCCTATCCGATCGTCACCCCGAACGGGGTCGGCCTGTCGCCGGACGAGAAGACGGTCTACGTCGCCGACACGGAAACCTCGCGCCTGTTCGCCTTCGATATCCTTGAGCCGGGCGCCGTCAAGCACGAGCCGTTCCCGGCCCCCCATGGCGGCCGGCTGGTGTGCGGCCTGCCGGGGTTCCAGCGCTTCGACAGTCTGGCGGTCGAGGCGTCCGGCAATATCTGCGTCGCGACCCTGGTCACCGGCCACATCACGGTGATTTCGCCGATGGGTCAGGTGGTGCGCCAGGTCAAGATGCCGGATGTCTACCCGACCAATATCTGCTTTGGCGGCGCCGACCTGCGCACCGCCTACATCACGCTGTCCGCGACGGGTCAGCTCGCCGCGATGGAATGGCCCGAGCCCGGGCTGCGGCTCAATTTCATTGCCTGACGGGAGCCCCCGAGGCCGAAGGCGAGCGCGGGAGGTGCCGATGCAAATCCCCGGCGAGGCGATGCGGTTGCGCATCCATATCGGCGCCAACGACTCCGTTGAGGGCAGACCGCTCGTGGACGCCATCGTCGATCGCGCCCGCGAGATGGCGATGGCCGGGGTGACCGCCCTGCGCGGCATCGCCGGGTTCGGCGAATCGAGCCGTATCCACCGTATCGAATTGGTGTTGTCGCACGACCTTCCGATCCTGATCGAGATCGTCGACAGCCGGGACAAGATCGATGCATTTCTGGCGGTCGTACAGGCCATGATCGGCAGCGGGCTGGTGACGATCGAGCCGGTGACCGTGCTGCGTTACGGGATGACGATAGAGACACAGGGATAGGCATGCTCATTGAGATCATCTGCACCGGCGACGAGGTCCTCACCGGCAAGATCGTAAATACCAATTTCAGCTACATCACCCAGAAGCTCGAGGATGTCGGGCTAACGGCGCGCTGGGGCACCACGGTCGGCGACGATCGCGAGACGCTGCTTGCGGCCTTCCTGCACGCCGGGGAGCGCGCCGATGCGGTCATCGTCAATGGCGGCCTCGGGCCCACCGTCGATGATTTGTCGCAGGAAGTCGCGGCACAGGCCGCCGGCGTCGATCTCGTGCTGAATGAGGAATGGCTGACGACGATGGAGGCATTTTTCCAGCGACGCAGCCGGGTGATGTCGCCGAACAACCGAAAGCAGGCGATGCTGCCGACCACCTCCGAGATCCTCGACAACCCGATCGGCACCGCCTGTGGCTTTGCGCTGGATATCGGCAAGGCGCGGTTCTTCTTCACCCCCGGTGTGCCGCGCGAGCTGCGCCGCATGCTGGAGGAGCAGATCATCCCGCGCCTCCTCGCCCGTAACGGCGCGCAGACCGCGATCCAGTTGAAGCGCTTTCATTCCTACGGGCTTGGCGAATCGCATGTCGACGCGCTGTTGCAAGGGGTGGAAGACCTGGTCCCCGACGGCAGCGCCAAGCTCGGCTTTCGCGCGCATTACCCGCAGATCGAGACCAAGGTGACGGTGCGCGGCGACGACACGGGGGATATCGAGAGGAAGCTTGTCCCGGTCGTCGCCGAGATCCGCAAGCGGCTCGGCAATTTCATCCTGGCCGAGGACGACGACACGCTCGAGGGCGTCATCCTGAAGGCGCTCGCCGCGTGCGATGGCTCCTTGACCTTGGTCGAGACCTTCACCGGCGGCCAGATGGCGGCGCGCATCGCGCCGTTGCCCGGCGCCGAGAAGGTGTTCCGCCGGGGTATCGTTGCCCGTGACATCGGCGAGCTGTGGGACGCGCTCGCCTTGACGACACCGATGGAGATCACCCGCGAGAGCGCCGAGGTGGTAGCGCAGGCGGCGCGGCGGCAGAGCGGCGCCAGCCACGCGCTCGCCGTGCTGATCGATCTCGACGACGGCCCCGACCGCATCGATTTCGGCGGCACGATCTGTCTCGCAATCGCAACGGAGGATGCGGTCGAATCGCGTCGCTCGCGCATCCTCGGCGGCCGCGAATGGGTACGGTTGGGCGCGGTCGAGCTGGGCCTCGACTGCCTGCGCCGTCAGCTCTACGGCCTGCCGGTCACCGAGCGCATCGATTTCGAGCGGACCTGACCTCCCGCTTCCGCGCTGCGAAACCCACCAGGGATCGGCTTATAGTCCATCATCCCGGCCTTCGCCGGGATGAGATGAAGAAAGGACAGAAGAGAAATAGTGCCAAAGGACTTTGATGCACCCGCTCGCGACATCATCGTTGTCCATAGTTCGGATCTGCATGTCGATGATGAGCGGATCGCCGCGCTGCACGACGGCGACGGCACCGCCGGTCTGCACGCGGTGCTGGCGACGGCCCGCGCGCTCGGTGCGGATGTCGCGATCCTTGCCGGCGATACCTTCGACAACCACATGGTCACCGCCAAGACGATCGATCGCGCCGGCAAGCTTTTGGCCGACGCCGGGCTGCCGGTGGTGATCCTTCCCGGCAACCACGATCCGGTAATTGCGGATTCGGTCTATGCCCGCGGCGGCTTCGCCTCGATCCCGAACCTCAGCATTCTCGGCATGACCCATGCGCAGACGGTGCCGTTCGCGGCGCACGACCTTGAGCTCTGGGGCAACGCCCATCGCGACTACCACGACATGGTGCCGTTGCGCGACCCGCCGCCGCGCGCCGCGCGCCGGCAGATCGCGATCGGCCACGGCCATTACGAGCCGCCCGAAACCTGGGCCAGCCCGCTGCGCCCCTCCTGGCTGATCAGCGACGCGATGATCGCCGCGACCGGGGCCGATTACCTGGCGCTCGGCCATTGGGATCGCGCCGCGCAGGTCGGCTGCGGCGCCGTGCCGGCCTACTACTCCGGCTCACCCGATTACGTCGGCACGGTCAACCTGATCCGCCTGACCGCCGCCGGCGAGGTCGTCGTTACCCGCGAGGCGCTTGCGCAGGATTAGCCGGGCTTCGCAGCAGCAGGACTTCGCCCCGCGACCACAACCTGGCGAAAAACGCCAGCAGCACGGCGCCGATCAGCACCGGTTGCAGCGCCCAGCCGAGCGGTAAGCCTAGGAGCGGTACGAGAAAACCGTCGATGCCCGCGGGAGGGTGCAAGGCTCGCGCCGATAGCATCAACAGCGCAGCCAACCCGACCCCGACCGCGGCGGCCGTCGTGCCGGCGCCGAGGCACCACAGCGCGGCAAATCCGGCCAAGGTCGACAGCAGGTGTCCGGCAACGACCGCATAGGGCTGTGCCGCCTCGCTCTCCGGCATGCCGAGGGTCAGCACGATCGAGGTCACGAACGGCACGCGGGCCAACGGCTCGCCAGCCAGCCGCGCCAGCGCTTCCATCAGCACGATCGCGATGCCGGCTCCGATCGCCCGGTATAGCCAGATCGTGACGCGTCTCACCTGATAAAATCCTCTGCTGCGCAGCGCCACCGCTTCGGGCGGCAGGCGTCGGTTGATTACTCTCGTCCGCGGCTCTCAGGCACGGCGATAATGCCGTATTCGAGAGGGAGGAGCACGATGCTGCAGCGGATCCGCGCCATCGTCGTCGACCCGGCGGCGCCGGGAAGACTGGCGATCAAGCCTGTGGAATTGCGCGATCCGGACCGCGACGAGGTCGGCGTGCGGGTCACCGCCATCTCGCTCAATCGCGGCGAGACCCGGCGGGCATTGCAGGCGGCCGAGCCCGGCTGGCAACCGGGCTGGGATTTCGCCGGGGTGGTCGAGACCGCGGCGGTCGACAGCAGCGGCCCCAAGCCGGGCACGCGCGTCGTCGGCATTCTGCCCTCCGGAGCCTGGGCCGAGCGCGTCAACTGTCGCACCCATGCGGTAGCCGCCTTGCCCGATGCGGTCAGCGACGCAGAAGCCGCGACGTTGCCGGTTGCTGGGTTGACCGCGCTGCATGCGCTGCGGCAGGGCGGATTGCTTCTTGGCCGCAAGTTGCTGGTCGACGGCGCCTCGGGCGGGGTCGGGCATCTCGCCTGCCAGCTCGCCGCAGCCGCCGGCGCTTTTGTCTGGGGGCATGTCCGGCGTGAGGAACACCGCGCCGCCGTCACCGAATGGTGCGGTGATCGGGTCGTGCTCGGCGCCGACCTCTCGGCCGCGAAGCCATATGGGCCATTCTGGCTGATCCTCGATTCGCTTGGCGGCTCGGCCTTGAGCGCCGCGCTCGGCATGCTGCAGCCGGGCGGCACCTGCGTGACCTTTGGCGTCTCGGCGGCGAGCACGGCCACTTTCGAGAGCCGCGAGTTCTTCGGCACCGGCGGGGCCAGGCTTTATGGCCTGACCCTGTTCCACGAGCTGATGAGCGTCGAGCGTGCCGGTATTGGGCTGGAGCTATTGGCGGAGCTGATCGCGGCGAAGAAGTTGCGGCCGCAGATCGCGGTCGAGGCGTCGTGGAGCGAGATCGGAACGATTGCCCGCCGCTTGCTCGACCGCGACTTCACCGGCAAGGCCGTGCTGCACATCCGGTGAACGCGGCTCAGGCGGCCGGCGACAGAACGTGGATCTCGCGGTTGGCGAGAAGGTCGCGGGTCTTGGCGCCGTAGGCCTGCATGTGCGGCGAGGCGGCGTGCGCCTTCAGATGGTCGAGGCTCTCCCATTTCTCGACCACGACAAAAGTGTCCGGGCCGTATTTGGCGCCGGGGCCGCCCTCGGCGTCGATCGCCGGACCGTATTCGATGCAGCCCCGCTCGCCATGGACGGCCGGCATGTTGGCGCGGAACGCGGCCAGCACTTCCTCGCGCTTCCCGGGTTTGGCGGTGATGATGGCGATGACGTGAATCATGGCTGCCTACTCCCGTGCGTTCTCTGAGCAATGCGGGCAGGATAGGGGGATCGCGGATTGGAGGATACAGAGATGGCCCGGCGCGGCAACCGGCGCCGGATTCTCGGCAACAACATCAAAGCGAGGCCGGGCCTTACTGACCCTGGCCCCCGTGCCTGCCGAATACCGCAGGACGTTCACCCGGTGGCGGGATAGGCCGCTGCCGCCGGGTGCGCGGCGATAGAGCCGCCGCTACAATCGAGCGGCGAGAACGGCCGCCTTGTTGTTGAGCATCGCGATCAAGCCGTTGATGCCCTGGGTCCGCAGGATCGAGGCGAATTCAGACCGCCGCGTTGCCAGCTCGCTGATCGTGCCGTCGAGATAGACATCGGCGATCTGCCAGGTCCCGCCGTTCTGCCGCACCAGGTAATTGATGTTCACCGGCTCGCCGTTGGACTTGACGATTTGGCTGGTGATGATAGTGCCGCCCGGCGAAGCTTGCTCGCCGGTGACCTGCAGGCTCTCGCCGGAATAGCTGTCGAAGCGCTCGGCGTAGATCGCCGCGACATAGCTCTCAAAGGCTTGCGTCACCTGCTGCCGTTGCGTCTCGTTGAGGCTCGCCCACTCCGGGCCGACGGCCAGGCGCGTCATGAACGGAATGTCGAAGACCTGCCGCACGACCGGCTCCAGCCGCGCATACCGCCCGCGCCCGCCGAGCGAGCGGCCGCTCTGCATCGTCGAGAGCAGCGTGCTGTAGAAGCTTTGGACCGTATCCCGACCCATCGCCTGCGCCCCCAGCGGCAGCATGGCCAAGCCGCCGAGCGTCAAGGCCGCTGCTACCGTCAACGCGCCGCTTCTGCCAATCATCGAGCGCTTCATGTGTGATACTCACTTAACCTGAGGTTGAGCCATTTCTAACGCAAGCGCGTTAACATCTAATTGCGCACCCGGCCGGCGCGTTCAAGCGCATGGCTGCGATGCGGTCGCAATGTCGCAGGTAATCCGTTCAGATCGGGCGCTTTCTCACCAAAGCCCCATATACCTGGCCCAACGGGTATGACGCATGTTAAACGCCGGTCTCGGCGTATGTCGCCCGAATCGCGGTTTAAGAGAATAACTAGATTGCGGCCAATTTTAGGTTGGGTCGGCAGTCAGCGAGAAAGAAGCCGACTGCGCGGGGGCTCAGTAGCGGCGCAACAGGCCGACGAGACGGCCTTGGACCTTGACCTGATCGGGGCCGAAAATACGCGTTTCGTAAGCCTTGTTGGCCGGTTCCAGGGCGATGGACCCGCCGCGGCTGCGCAGGCGCTTCAAGGTGACCTCGACACCCTCGACCAGGGCGACGACGATAGCGCCGTTCTCGGCTGTGTCGCAGCGCTGGATGATCACGGTGTCGCCGTCGAGGATGCCGGCATCGATCATGCTGTCGCCGGCCACTTCGAGGGCGTAATGCTCGCCGCGGCCGATCAGGCTGCCGGGCACGGCCACGGTGTTGCTCTGGTCGCGCAACGCCTCGATTGGCGTGCCGGCGGCGATCCGGCCATAAAGCGGCAGATCGACCGCCTCGATATCGGCGGCAACCGGCGTGCCCGGCAGAGCCGCGCTGAAATCGCCGCGAATGACCGTCGGCGAGAAGCGTCCGCGCTCGGTTGCCGTCGAGGCCGCGCTTTCTTCCGGCAGCTTGACCACCTCAAGGGCGCGGGCGCGGTGCGGCAGGCGTCGGATAAAGCCGCGCTCCTCGAGCCCGCTGATCAGGCGGTGAATGCCCGACTTGGACCGCAGGTTGAGCGCATCCTTCATCTCGTCGAAGGACGGTGCGATGCCGGTTGCGGACAGCCGCCGGTTGATGAACGTCAACAGCTCGTGCTGCTTTTTCGTCAGCATGAGAAATCTCCCGCATCGGGGAACAAATCCTAAACGTCAGCCGACGTTCTACTTTGGTTCGCTCGCGGCGTCAAGCCCGCGCTCGACGCTCCGCCACGCGTTTGTGCTAGCGTTCTCTTCGGCTGCACAAGGCTGAGCCGGAGAAATGCCGCGTCGGATCATCATCGACACCGATCCCGGGATCGACGATGCGGTGGCGATCCTGCTGGCGTTTGCCTCGCCCGAGCTCGAGGTGCTCGGGCTTGTCGCGGTTGCCGGCAATCTGCCGCTGTCGATTACCGAACGGAATGCCCGCGGCCTGGTTGAACTCGCGGGCCGAACCGATATCCCGGTTTTTGCCGGCTGCCCGCGACCGATGGGCAGACGTCTCATCAGCGCCGAGCACGTCCATGGTGGCTCGGGGCTCGGTGGCCTGGTGCTGCCGCCGCCCACTGTGCCGTCGCGGCCGGAACATGGCGTCGATTTCCTGATCGCGAGGCTCCGCGCGGCCGACCCGAACAGCGTCACGCTCTGCGCCCTTGGTCCGTTGACCAATATCGCCGTCGCGCTGGTGATGGCGCCGGAGATCACGGCGGCCATCGGCGAGCTGGTGTTGATGGGCGGCGCCTCGCGGGTTCCGGGTAATATGACCCCGACGGCCGAGTTCAACATTTATGTCGATCCGCACGCGGCGGCGCTGGTGCTGGACAGCGGGGTGCCGATCACGATGATTACCCTCGATGTGACGGCTGAGTTGCGCTGCACGCCGGAACATTTGGCTCTGCTCCGCCAGCTCGCGACGCGTTGCGGCGCCGCGGCGGCCTCGCTGATCGGCCCGGGGATGGCGATGCACGATCCCTGCGTCATCGCCTATCTGATCGCGCCGGAGCTGTTCCAGGGGCGGCAAGTCAATGTCGCCGTAGAGACGCAGAGCCCGCTGGCGACGGGCATGACGGTCGTCGATTGGCGCGGGGTCAGCGGCCGGCCGACAAACGCCCGCTTCATCGAGGCGGTCGATGGCGACGGCTTCTTCCGGCTCCTCACCGAGCGTATCGCCCGGCTCCCCTGAGAATGCGCAAAGCGGACTGGTGCGGCCGAAATCCCTCTCTACAATGCAGCGTCACCTTTTTCGGAGGAACGTCATGATCATCGAGATGCGCACCTACCGCATGAAGCCGGGTTCGATCCCGGAGGTCGAGAACCGGTTCGCCGAGGGGCTCAAGGAGCGGACCAAGGTGTCGCCGCTCGGCGCCTTCTTCCACACCGAAGTCGGCCCGCTCAACCGGATCATCCATTGCTGGCCTTATGACGATCTCGCGCACCGCACCAAGGTTCGCTCGCAGTCGATCCCTGGCTGGCCGCCAAAGATCCAGGAATTCATCGAGGAGATGGAATCGAAGATCATCGTCCCGGCGCCGTTCTCGCCGAAGCTGGAGCCGCGCTGGCTCGGCAATCTCTATGAGATCCGCACCTATACGATGCTGCCGGGCGCGGCGCCGACGGTGATCGAGAAATGGGCCGAGCGGATCGAGGGGCGCACCAAACTGTCCCCGCTCGCCTTCTGCGGCCATACCGAAATCGGTGGGCTCAACCAGTGGATTCATGTCTGGGCCTACAAGGATGCCGCCGAACGCTTCCGCATCCGCGATGAGGCGCGGGCGGCCGGTGCCTGGCCGCCGGCGACGCGCGGCCAGTTCGTCCGCCAAGAGAACATGTTTGTCGTCCCGGCGGAGTTCTCGCCGCTGCGCTAGGACTTCCGAACAATGTAGACCCACTCCCGCGACGTGGGAGTGGGTCTCAATTACCGATGCGCGGGCCGGGATAGCGGCCGGGATCGACCGGTAGCGCCGCGGGTGTCGGGGCCGTCGGCCCGCTAAACCAGCCGAAGAGGCGGTCGAGCGCGGTATCCTCGGTGGCGGGTGCGCTCGGCAGCGGCCGGACCGGCATGCCCTTGGTCGCCGCCAGCATGAAATCGCGCCAGGCGAGCGCCGGCAGCGAGCCGCCGGTCACCTTGTTCATCGGCGTGTTGTCGTCGTTGCCGAGCCAAACCCCGGCGACGAGGTCGGCGGTAAAGCCGATGAACCAGGCGTCGCGGTATTCCTGGGTCGTTCCGGTCTTTCCGGCGGCGGGGCGGGGGAGGGCGGCCGATTTGCCGGTGCCGTGGCCGATCACGCCAGCGAGCATCTGAGCCATCATACCGACGAGCTCGGGCGCGACCACGTGGCCCGGCCCGGAGCCTGAGCGCCGATACACCAGCTTTCCCGCAGTGTCGCGGATCTCGCTGATACCGTAGGCAAGAACCCCGGTGCCGCCATTCGCGAAGGGCGCATAGGCCGAGACCAGCTCCAGCAGGTTCACCTCGTTGGTGCCGAGCGCGATGCTGGCATCCTGGGCCAAGTCGGAAGCGATGCCGAGCCGGTTCGCGGTCGCGACGACATTGCCGATGCCGGCGCGCTGGGCGACCTGCACCGCGATCGTGTTGATCGATTGGGCGAGGCCCTCTGCCAGGGTCATCTCGCCGAGGTACCGGTTCGTGTAATTATGCGGCTGCCAGTTGCCGACCCGGATCGGCGCGTCGACAAAACGGTCGTCGGGCCGCAGCCCGGCTTCGAGCCCGGCCAGGTAGACAAAAGGCTTGAACGCCGAGCCGGGCTGGCGCTGCGCCTGCGTCGCGCGGTTGAACTGGCTCTGGCCGTAATCGCGCCCGCCTACCATCGCACGCACCGCGCCGTCGGGCGACATCGCCACGAGCGCGCTCTCGCTGACCGCGTCCTTCGCTGCGTAGCGTGCCAGCACGTCGGCGACGGACGCCTCGGCCGCCGCCTGCATGCGGGGATCGAGCGTGGTGCGGACGACAAGGTCGCGGTCGGCGGTGCCGGCGAAGTCGCCGATCTGGTCGGCGACCCAATCGGCGAAGTAGCGCGAACCCGGCCGGGCCTGAGCCAGAGCCGCCGAGGCGGCGCCCTGCTTCCCGGCGGCGGCTGCCTCGGCGGCATTGACGAAACCGGCCTCGACCATATTGTCGAGCACCTGCGCCGCCCGTCCGGCCGCCTTGTCGCGGTCGCGCGCCGGGCTGAACCGGGTCGGTGCCTTCAACAGGCCGGCGATCACGGCGCTTTCGAACAGGCTCAGCTGCTGCGCCGATTTCCCGAAATAGCGATGCGCTGCGGCGTCCACCCCATAGGTGCCGGCGCCGAGATAGACCCGGTTCAGGTAGATCTCCAGGATCTGGTCCTTGGTAAAGCGATGCTCGAGCCAGAGCGCGAGCAGGGTTTCGCGGATTTTTCGCGCGAAGCTGCGCTCCGGGGTCAGAAACAAGATTTTGGCCAGCTGCTGGGTGATCGTGCTGCCGCCCTGGACCAGATGACCGGCGCGCAGGTCGGTGACGGCGGCGCGCACGAGGCCCACCGGGTCGATGCCGAAATGGTGGTAAAAGCGGCGGTCCTCGGTGGCGATCACTGCTTCCGGCAGATAGCGCGACATCTCCTTCAGCGTGACCGGCTGGCCGAACAGGTCGCCGAAGCTGGCGAGCATGCTGCCATCCTCTGCCAGGATCGTGATGCTCGGCCGGCGCTCGCCGATCCCGAGCTGGCTGGTGTCGGGCAGGGTGAATGCGAAATAGGCAAGGGTGCCGCCACCAAAGATCAGACACCACAGGAACACGAGCAGCCCGAGCCTGGCGATCCGGCCGAAGACCCGGCGCGGCGGCTTCCGTCCGCGCGAGCGACCGGCCGGTTGGCGCGGCGGCGGCCGACGGGGCGGCGGATAGCCCGGGCGATCGCGCGGGTCGATGCGCAGCGGCCGGTCAGCCATGAACGGCCGCTCTCGTCCCGGCCAAGCGACGCTCCGGGCGCATCGTCGTGATCCCCCAACCGGCGGCAGACCCCCTCCGCCGCCTGCCGCGATTATGCCTCAAACTGTGGCGAGGTTTCGGCAGTTGGCGGTCGGCAGTGCCGGAACCGTCCCCGCGCCGCGATGTTCGACGGGAGCAACCTGAGGTGGATCGACCAATGGCAGCCAACGCGATCAACGTCGGCAACGCGGAGCGTATCGGCTCGGTAATCGGCGGCATGGCGCTGGTGCTGCGTGCCTTGGCGCGCCCGACCCCCGCACGCGTTATCGCCGCGATCGGCGGCGCCGCGCTGTTGCAGCGCGGGCTGACCGGCCATTGTGCGCTGTACAACCGGCTCGGGTTCGGTGAGGCCGGCAAGCCCCGCAACGAGCCCGCCAAGACGAGTGTTCGCCGCTGGGCGGCCGAATCGGATCCGGTGACGGTCGCCTCGGAAGACAGCTTTCCGGCGAGCGACCCGCCCTCCTGGACTCCGGTTGCCGGGACCGCGCGCTAGCGTAACAGCTCGCCCACGGATCTAAATCAGAGTTCGCGGGCGCGACGGTACGGCCTGCCGCTGCGCCAGCGCCGCAGCTCGGGCGCGGAACGACCACGGCCGTGGCATGTTGTCCAACAGCCCCTGTGAGGGGATCCTCCTCGTCGGAAGAGTAGGAATCGTGATGACACTGGTGAAATCTGTGCTTATCGGTTCAATGCTTCTGACCGGAACCGCACTCGTCGCCAACGCACAAATTCAATACCCGGGCTATCTCTACGGTTACCAAGCTTACAGTTATCAGGCCCCGGCAGCGCCGCAATCCTGGAGCTACGATCCCTACACCAGCGGGATGGGCCCTTGTCCGCAATGGTTGCCGGGCGATCTGGAGACGTGCAGCCAGCAGATGCCGCCGACCTACGGCCAGCCGAGCTACTGGTCGCGCTAGAGCAGCATCCGATCAGATTGAACCACCTCCCCCTATTCGTCATGGCCGGGCTTGACCCGGCCATCCCCCGGTGAACCGAACAGTTGGGATCCCCGGGTCAAACCCGGGGATGACGATCTAAGGTGATCGAATTTAAATGGATTCCGCGCTAGACGAGCCGCGGTTATCCCAATCGCCGGATCAGCTCGGCCCAGCGATCGAGGATCGGCAAGGTCTTGTCCGCCTTCTCCGGCGCCAGCTGCACGACGCCGCGCGCCACGCCTTGATCCTCGTAGCGGCGCAGGCGGTCGTAATCAGGCTGGACGCCCCAGACCGTCACCGGCACTTCGGCCAGATCGCGGCCGGCCGCGGCGGCCATCTGCCGGAACTCCGGCAGGAAGTCGGTCACGTCCTCGTAATGCGGCCGCCGCGAGTGCGGGATCCAGCCATTGGCGTAGCGCAATGCCCGGCGTGCGGCGTGCGGGAACATGCCGCCGACGATGACCGGCGGGTGCGGTTTCTGCACCGGCTTCGGCCAGGTCATCATCGGCGGGAAATCGACGATCTCGCCGTGATATTCGGGCTTGTTCTCGATCCAGATCGCCTTCATCGCCTCGATCTGCTCGCGCATCTTCTTGAAGCGCGTCGCGTAAACCGTGCCGTGGTCCTCCATCTCGTCCTGGTTCCAGCCGCCGCCAATGCCGAACAAAAAACGGCCGCCGGACACCTGGTCGATCGAGGCCACCAGCTTCGCGGTCTGGATCGTGTCGCGCTGGATCACGAGGCACACGCCGGTACCGAGCTTGATTGTCTTGGTCGCGGCCGCAGCCGCGGCCAAGGTCACGAACGGGTCCATGACATCGTAATACTGCTTCGGCAGCTCGCCGCCACCGGCGAACGGCGTCTTCCGCGTCAGCGGGATATGCGAGTGCTCGGGCGCCCAGACCGACTCGAAGCCGCGCTCTTCCAGCGCCTTCGCCAATTCGGCCGAACTCATCGAGTAATCGGTGAAAAACATCGCAGCGCCGATTTGCATCAACTGTCTCCTCATCGACCGTCATCCCGGCGAAGGCCGGGATCCATGCTTCTACAGGTCACCGACGTCCGGTTCTCGCACGATCAGCGCGATATTTTCGATGCTCTTTCCCGGCGGTGCCCGTGGATCCCGGCCTTCGCCGGGATGACGGGTCAGCTTACGCCGCCTGCTGCAGGGTCGGGGCGGAATCGGCGACGGTGGTGCGGTGCAGCTCGCGCACGGCGTTCGGGTCGTAGCGCCGCGCGCGGTGCATCATGCAGCGGTTGTCCCACATGACTAGATCGCCGACCCGCCATTCCTGAGCATAAACGAACCGTCGCTGGGTGGCGTGCTCGTTGAGGTCGCGCAAGAAAGCGCGTGCTTCCGGCACCGGCCAGCCGACAATCTCGCCGGCATGCGCCGACAGGAACAGCGAGCGCCTGCCGCTGCCCGGATGCCGGCGAACGAGCCGTTGCGGCACCGGCTGGTTGCGTTCTCGCTCCTCCTCGGTCCATTCCTCGAAGCCGAGCACGCCGCGCGAATAGATCTGGCTGTGCATGCAGACGAGATCGCGGCAGAGCGCCTTCGTCTCCTCGTCGAGCGCGTCCCAGGCCGCGCGCATGTCGGCAAATTCGGTGTTGCCGCCCTTATCCGGGATCACGCGGGCATGCAGCAGCGAATACTTCGCCGGGGTCGGCTTGAACGAGCTGTCCGAGTGCCACAGCATGTTGCCAAGGCTGAAGAGGCGCCGCCGGTCCTCGCGCGCCAGGATCTCGTTGTCGCGCCCGAGATTCGAGATGTCGGCGATCTCGGGCACCAATCCGCGCTGCTGTTGCCGCTCGATCCCGTGAGACGTCGCGTGTTCGAGCGGCCCGAAATGCCGGCTGAAGGCGAGCTGCTGCTCGTCGTCGATCTTCTGATCGTGAAAGATCAGAACGGCGAAACGGTCCATCCCAGTGGTGATCGCCGCGACCTCCTCGGGCCCGACCGGGCGGGACAGATCGATGCCCTCGACGACCCCGACGAAATCCGGCAGCCGGTCGGGCTCCGCCGGGCGGATTTTCAGCGGCATGGCAGCAGCGCTCCTCGACAATTGCCCTTCCGAGTGAGATTGCTTCGTCGCTGCGCTCCTCGCAATGACAATGAAAAATGAAAACGGCGTTATTGCGAGCGGAGCGAAGCAATCGCGGCCGGCTCGGCTAAACGCGAAGGGCCCGTCGTCGCGTAATCCGCGAGCGTGTTACAATCGCGCATGGCGTCCGATGTCGTCGATCTGAGGGATTTCTACCGCACCGGGCTGGGTCAGGTGGCCCGGCGAATGATCCGCCGCGCCGTCCAGCGGGTATGGCCGGAACTGCGCGGCATGCGGCTATTGGGCATCGGCTATGCGACCCCGTTTCTGTCGGCGCTGGCGCCGGAGACCGAGCGCACGATCGGCGTGATGCCGGCTTCGCTCGGCGTGCTGCGCTGGCCGCCCGAGGGGCGCAACCTGGTGTCTCTCGCCGACGAGGGCGAGCTTCCCTTCCCCGACTATTCGATAGACCGGGTCCTGCTGGTGCACGTTCTGGAGACAAGCGAGGAAGTCCGGGCGATGCTGAAGGAGATCTGGCGGGTGCTCGCCGGCGGCGGGCGGCTGCTGATCGTCGCGCCGAACCGACGTGGCATCTGGGCGCGGCTCGACCGCACCCCGTTCGGCTCCGGCCGGCCCTATACGATGTCGCAACTGTCGCAATTGTTGCGCGACGAGCAGTTCACCCCGGTTGGCTCCGACGCGGCGCTGTTCATCCCGCCGGCCAGCAGTCGGGTCATGCTGCGCTCGGCGCTGGCCTGGGAGCGGATCGGACGGCGCTGGTTTCCGACCTTCGCCGGCGTGCTGCTGGTCGAAGCGACAAAGCAGATCTACGCCAAGCCAAACGCCGTCAAAGCGCCGCGCCGCCGGCTCGTCTACGCGCCGGCGCCGCACGGCCTCTGAGCGGCGAATTCCTCCTTGCTAACGCGGGTAGCCGTAATACGGCTGCGGTGAGTAACCGGTATAGGGCTGCGGTGCATAGCCGGCGGCCGGATAGCCCGGTGGCGGCGCACTGTATTGCGGCGCCGGGGCCTGGGATTGCATGCAGCCGTAGTAATAGGCGTTGTACTGCTGCTGAATGTAGCCCGCGTCGTACTGTGCGTTTGCCGCGCCGGCGCCGGTGCCGACGATCGCACCGGATGCGGCGCCGATCCCCGCGCCGCGGCCGCCCCCGACGGCCGCGCCGAGGGCGGCGCCGAGCCCGGCGCCAAGGAGGGCGCTGCCAACCGTGTTGGTATTCGACTGAGCCTGCATCGGAGCGACGGCCTGCTGGGCGTATTGCCGACAGGCGGCATCGGCCGCATAGGGGTTCTGCGCCATTGCGGCGGTGCTCATGACGAGCGCCGTTAATAACGTTCCAGCAAAGCCAGTGGTGGCCGGTTTCATTGAGGCTTTCTCCTCAGGGTCGAAGACCTGTCAATCGAGTATACAGAACTGTCGATAAGCCGTCTGCCGTCGTTGATTCGGCTCATGCGGGCAGCGGGGAGGGAGCGGGCCAGTCGCCGAACAACGCCGTATGGGTAATCAATCCGCCGTCCTGCCACAAATGCAGCTGATAACCGGGCGGTTCGGCGACAAAGCTCAGCGGCGCGTCAGGGCAAAGATTGAGCCGAATCTGGTGTGCCGTGGCCGGCGCCGTTCCGGCGACGGTGCCGGCAAAGCGGCGGTCGATCGCGCGGTGTAGATGGCCGCACAGAATACGCTCGACCTGGGGATGGCGAGCGACGATCTCGGCAAAAGCTGCCGCATTGGCGAGCCCGTGCTCGTCCATATAGGCGATCGCCGTCGGAAACGGCGGATGGTGCATCAGGATGACGGTGGGGCGGTCGGGCTGCGCCGCCAAAATCTTGTCGAGCCAACCGAGCCGCTCGGGGCACAGCGTGCCGTCGTGGCGGCCGGCGATCAGAGTGTCCAAGGCAACGAGGCGCAGCGGGTAATCCTCGACGGTGTACTGCAGATAGCCTCGTGCGGGGAAATAGCCGGCTCCGCGCATTGCTTCCCGCAACGGCTCGCGCGAATCGTGGTTGCCGGGAATCACGAACACCG